>OASD01000040.1_pt1 | contig 96327 bp, 74 predicted proteins | sample 1475531 | NCBI WGS metagenome assembly OASD01 (sample SAMEA3360668, study PRJEB22359) | human gut metagenome | biome: ENVO:urban biome; feature: ENVO:human-associated habitat; material: ENVO:feces | place: Bangladesh | collected 2011
AAGAGACTGCTTGGTTGAAAAGAATCGATTCTCAGACGACCATTTGTAAAATATTTTATCCTATAAAATCGATGCCATTTGTCGCTTTGCAGGGGCGGCCCCTGCAAAGCGCTACGATTGGGTATGCCATCACTCCAAATCCCGTAAGACCATTTAAATTGTTTAGGAAAAATTTTGCGACTTAGATTTTAAGTCGTAAATTTGCCATAGCAGTACGAATTAAGACCGACAATTATGCTAATATAATCAACCCCAAAACATGAGATACCTCGACCCGAAAGCCGACCTCACTTTCAAGAAGGTGTTCGGCGAACATAAAGACTTGCTTATCAGCTTGCTCAACGCCTTGCTGCCGCTCAGCGGCGACGAGCAGGTGGAGAGCGTGGAATACCTACCAGCCGAGCTTGTGCCAGACCTGCCAATGGGCAAGAACAGCATCGTCGACGTGAGATGCAAGGACTTGAGCGGACGGCAGTTCATCGTGGAGATGCAGATGATATGGACTCCGGCTTTCCAGCAGCGAGTGCTGTTCAACGCCTCAAAGGCATTCGTGCGACAACTGCGCCGCAACCGCAAGTATGAGCTTCTGCAGCCAGTCTACTCGCTCAACCTCGTCAACGAGACTTTCATGAACGACTATCCCGACGAGTTCATCCACAACTACAACATAGTGCATGAGCTTCACAGCGACAAGATAATAGAAGGGCTTCACCTCACGTTCGTCGAACTGCCCAAGTTCAAGCCGCAGACAATCGCCGAACGCAAGATGGCGGTACTATGGCTTCGTTTCCTCACTGAAATCAATGAGGAAACAACCGTCGTGCCCGATGAACTGCTCCAAAACCCTGAAACCTCAAAGGCCCTAAAGGAAGTGGAGGAGTCTGCCTATACCGAGCATGAGATGGACGCTTACGAGGACTTTTGGGACAAGCTCGGCGCCGAGCGCTTGCTTCTCGTAGACTCAAACAGCATAAGCCGCAAGGAAGGACGCAAGGAAGGACGTGAGGAAGGACGTGAGGAAGGACGGAAAGAAGAACGTAAGGACATGGCAAAGAAGATGCTTGCAATGGGAATGGAAAAGACGACCATTACAAAGCTGACAGGACTTTCCGATAATGAGTTGACCATGTTGTTTACATAAATTTGCCTCATGGAAAGCGACATTTTCAATTTTTCCACCCTATGGCGCAGGCTGACGCCTACATACACGGCAAGCGAGGCGCAAGCCATCATAAGGCTTGTGCTTGAAGACCTCTATGGGTTATCGCTCACCGACATCGCCATGGGTGCCGTTGCCGACCTGCCCAATGATGAACAGGAGCGGCTCAAGGGCATCGCCAAGCGGCTTGGCGACGGAGAGCCCGTGCAATATGTGCTTGGCAAGGCTTGGTTTCGTGGCAGGCAGTTCGGAGTGGCGCCAGGCGTGCTAATACCACGTCCGGAGACCGAAGAATTATGCCAAGCCATTATCGATGACTGCAATCCCAACAGCGCGCCACACGACGACCAGTCTCCGCGCGTTCTCGACATTGGCACCGGCAGTGGCTGCATAGCCATCAGTCTTGCCCTCGACATGCCTCGCGCCAACGTATCGGCAATCGACGTATCAGACCAAGCGCTGAAGATAGCGTCGGCAAACGCCGCACGGCTTCACGCCAACGTCGCTTTCCGGAAGCAAGACATACTGCAAGCCGCAGCAGCACCGGCTCTCAAGGCAAACCATGACGGATGGGACGTGATAGTGTCGAACCCACCCTACATCACCGAGAAGGAAAAGGCCGACATGGAACCAAACGTGCTCGACCACGAGCCAAGTCTCGCCCTGTTCGTGCCCGATGATGACCCACTGCGCTTCTACAACGCCATAGCCACCTATGCCGCGACGACGCTCAGCCGCGACGGGCGACTCTATTTTGAGATAAACCCCCTCTTTGCCGACGACATGAGCCGCATGCTCAAGCTAAAGGGATTCAGCGACGTGACCATCGTAAACGACCAGTTTGGCAAACAACGGTTCATAAGCTGCACGAAATCTAACCACAAATCATTGAGATGATGTTCACACGCCAACCATTAAGCAGGGAGAAAGCCCTGGCAAAGCTCGCGGCCCTCTGCGCCAGAGCCGAATACTGCACCGGCGACATGGAGGACAAGATGCGGCGATGGGGCCTCAGCGGCGACGACATAAAGGAGAACATAAGCTATCTCGTCGCCAACAAATACGTTGACAACGCACGCTACTGCCAGGCTTTCGTAAACGACAAGATTGCCTATAACCATTGGGGCCGCCGCAAGATAGAACAAGCCCTGTGGATGAAGCGCGTGCCCGAGAGCGTGTCGGCCCCAATACTCGACGCCGTGCCCGAAGAGGATTATATCAACGTGCTCAAGCCCTTGATAGCGTCGAAGTCGGCCACGGTGAAAGCCGAGAGCGACTATGAGCGACAGATGAAGCTGATGAAGTTCGCCCTTGGGCGAGGGTTCAGCATAGACGAGATAAAGCAATGCCTCTGACACTGCTACGCCAACTTCTCGACATCATCGCGCCACGCTTGTGCTGCGCTTGCGGCAGACGGCTCAACTACAACGAAGTCGTGTTTTGCGCCACGTGCATGATGCGGCTTCCACGCACCCCCTTCCTCAAACATCCCTACGACAACGAGATGGCGCAAACCTTTTGGGGACGGGTGGCCCATTTCGAGAAAGCCTATGCCTTCATCTACCACCAGCCTCACTCCGACTCGGCCCGAGCCGTGTACAAGATAAAATATTTCGACATGCCCGATATCGGCGTTGACATTGGCGAGACAATGGGCAAGATGATGAAAGAGGCGCGATTCACCGACGACATCGACGTCATCCTTCCCGTGCCGCTCGCCAAGGAGCGCAAACGGCAACGTGGGTTCAACCAGAGCGAGATGATAGCCCAAGGCATCAGCTACGCCACGGGCATCAGGGTGGTGACCGGCGCCGTGAGCAGGGTGTCGTTTCACGGCAGCCAGACAAAGCGCGACCGCCAAGGCAGGACCGAGAACGTGGAAAACGCCTTCCGCCTGAAAAACGGCAAGCTCGTGACCGGGAAACACGTGCTCATAGTGGACGACATAGTGACCACAGGCGCGACGATAGTGGCAATGGCCAAACAGATAACTCAACTGCCTGGCGTGAGAGTGAGCGTGGCGGCCATAGGTTTCGCGGGTGAAAGAATATACGCCAATTCAGACGACAAAGACGAAGAGGATAACATTTTTAGTCAATAACGCCGCGCTTTTCTTTGCCAACTCACGCATTATCCTTATCTTTGCAAATACAGACAATTAGCAAAAACGATATTACCATGAACGACTTGAAACACGCATTCGCAGAGAAACTTCTTGGCATCAAGGCCATCAAGTTGCAACCCAACACTCCTTTCCAATGGGCTTCCGGCTGGAACTCACCAATATACACCGACAACCGCCTGGTGCTGAGCTACCCTGAGGTCAGGGCTTTCGTAAAGACAGAGCTCACGCATGCCGTCATAGCCAACTTCCCTGAGGCTACCGCCGTGGCAGGTGTCGCCACGGGAGCCATCGCCATGGGCATGGCCGTTGCCGACTTGCTGCAACTGCCTTACGCCTACGTTCGCCCGAAACCGAAAGACCATGGCACCAAGAACCAGATTGAGGGCCGTCTGCCGGAAGGTTCCAAGGTGGTGGTCATCGAGGACCTCATCTCCACAGGCTCATCTTCGCTGAAAGCGGTAGAGGCGTTGCGCCAAGCCGGCTTCGAGGTAGTGGGCATGGTGGCAAGCTATACCTACGGCTTCCCCGTGGCAGAGCAGGCTTTCAAGGACGCTGACCTGAAGCTTGTCACCCTCGGCGACTACGAGCACACCATAGAGATAGCTGCCGAGACAGGCTACGTGTCGAAGGAAGACATCGAGGTGCTGAAAGAATGGAGAAAAGACCCTGCCAACTGGAAGAAATGACAAAGATAGAAAGCAGCATACGCGAGATTGCATACCCACAACCGTCGGTATACAATCTCTTGAGCGATCTCAGCAACATCGACAAGGTGAGAGACCGCATACCCGAGGACAAGATAGAGAACCTTGAGTTTGACCACGACAGCATTTCCATTAAGACACAGATGGGAGCCGTGAAACTGGTCATCGTGGACCGCGAGGAGCCAAAGACCATAAAGTTTGAGACGGCTGAGAGTCCACTGCCTTTCAACTTCTGGATTCAAATTCTGCCCGTCACGGAGACGACAAGCAAGATGAAGCTCACCATAAAGGCAGACATAAACCCCTTCATGGCCTCAATGGTGAAGAAGCCTTTGCAGCAAGGCATAGAGAAGATTGCCGACGCGCTGCAGATGATAAAATACTGAAAAGAAACCACACACAAACTTATGTCCAACAAACTTTGGGAAAAAAACTTTGAGGTCAACAAGGAGATAGAGCGGTTCACCGTGGGCCGCGACCGCGAGATGGACATGTATCTCGCCAAATACGACGTTCTCGGCTCCATGGCGCACATCACCATGCTCGAGAGCATCGGGCTCCTTGAGAAAGACGAACTGGAGAAGCTTCTCGCCGAGCTCCGCCACATCTACCAGCTCTGCGAGGACGGCAAGTTCTCCATTGAGAAGGATGTCGAGGATGTCCACTCCGAGGTTGAGCTCATGCTCACGCGCAAGCTCGGCGACATGGGCAAGAAAATCCACTCTGGCCGTTCACGCAACGACCAAGTGCTCGTGGACCTCAAGCTCTTCACGCGCCATGAGCTCATGGAGGTGGTCGACAACGTGAAGGCCCTCTTCGACGAGCTCATACAAAAGAGCAACCAATACAAGGACGTGCTCATGCCGGGCTACACGCACCTGCAGATAGCCATGCCGTCGAGCTTCGGATTGTGGTTCGGCGCCCACGCCGAGGGCCTTGCCGACGACATGCTCTACCTTCAGGCAGCATGGCGCATGACCAATCGCAACCCTCTGGGGTCCGCAGCTGGCTATGGCAGCAGCTTCCCGCTCAACAGGCAGATGACAACCGACCTCCTCGGCTTCGACTCCATGGACTACAACGTGGTCTACGCGCAGATGGGACGCGGAAAGATGGAACGCAACGTGGCGTTCGCCATGGCCACCGTGGCTGGCACGCTGGCCAAGATGGCCTTCGACGCCTGCATGTTCAACTGCCAGAACTTCCAGTTCGTAAAGCTCCCCAAGGAGTGCACCACGGGCTCAAGCATCATGCCGCACAAGAAGAACCCCGACGTGTTTGAGCTGATACGCGCCAAGAGCAACAAGCTGCAGAGCCTGCCGCAACAAATAATGATGATAATGAACAACCTGCCCGTGGGCTATTTCCGCGACTTGCAGATAATAAAAGAGGTGTTCCTGCCCGCCTTCGACGAGCTCAACGACTGCTTGCGCATGGCCGCCTATATCATCAACAAGATGGAGGTCAACGACCACATCCTCGACAACCCGATGTATGACCCCATGTTCTCGGTGGAGGAGGTGAACCGCCTTGCCGCCGCCGGCATGCCTTTCAGGGACGCTTACAAGAAGGTGGGACTGGAGATTGAGGCTGGCGAGTTCGTGGCCAACAAGAACATCCACCACACCCACGATGGCTCTATCGGCAACCTCTGCAACGACAAGATACAAGCCTTGATGGAGCAGACCATGGCGGAGTTCAGTTTTGACAAGGTGAGAAATGCCGAGAAGAAGTTGCTGGATATTTAGCCTCACGCTTCTGCTGGCGTCGCTCGCCTCTTGCGGAGCTGACGACAACACCTACAGCAGCCTGCGCCTTGCCATCTACATCGACAACTCCACCCACCAAGACGCCACGCTCGCCACGGCGATGAACGCGGCCTCGCCCGGCGTGTTCTGCCGCGTCAGCTACGAGGCGTCGTCGCGGTCGTTCGTGTTCGCCTCCAACCAGGGGCAGCAAAGCAAGAGCAGGCTCAACGCCAAGGAAACCGAAATGGGATTCTATGGCAGGATAGGCATGAACAATGGCATAATAGTGGGATATGGCAACCTCTCCACAGGCGCGTCAGGGGCATACACCTTCTACGCCTACGACGCTCAATGCCCCAACTGCTTCGACTACAACGCCATACCCGTGAAGAGCTATCCGCTCACGATGAACACCGCCGGCCTTGCCACGTGCGCCAAGTGTAAACGGCAATACAACATGAACACTGGAGGCAACTGCGTAAACGACAGTGGCAAAGGTCTGACCACATACCGGTCGTCGACAACAGGAGCCTTTGGATATCTCGTAGTAAACTAAAAGAACATGAATCTGACTATTGTTATTCCTTGCTATAATGAGGAGCAAGTGCTGCCTTGGACCCTTGGCAAGCTCGCGACGCTAATTGACCGTCTGAAGACAGAAGCAAGCACCGACGCGCGCCTGCTGCTCGTGGACGACGGCAGCCGCGACCGCACGTGGGAAATCATCAGCGAGGCGGCCAAAGCCCACTGCTATGTCAGCGGCATACGCCTCTCCCACAACGAGGGTCACCAAGGCGCGTTGTGGGCCGGCATGCAGGAGAGCGTGGCTACGAGCGACGCCGTGGCATCCATCGACGCTGACCTGCAAGACGACGAGACTGCGATGATAGACATGGCAAGGCAGATAAACGATGGCAAGGACATCGTGTACGGAGTGAGGAAGAAGAGGGAGACCGACACATGGTTCAAGCGCTTCACCGCGCAATCGTTTTACAAGCTGATGAAGAGCATGGACTCGGAGATTGTGTACAACCACGCCGACTTCCGCATGATGAGCCGTCGCGCCGTGGAAGCCTTGATGCAATACCCTGAGCGCAACCTCTTCCTGCGCGGCATCGTGAGGCGGCTCGGGTTCAAGGAAGGATTCGTGTATTACGACCGTCGCGCGAGGGAGCTTGGCGAATCTAAATACCCACTGAAGAAGATGCTCGCCTTCAGTATAGACGGCATCACGTCGTTCTCCACCGCACCGTTGAAGTTTATCACCTTCGTCGGCCTTACCATGACCCTGGTATCACTCGTCATGATAATGTTTGGCATCATAAGGCACATCGAGGGCAACACCATAGAAGGCTGGACATCGCTCCTCGTGTCGCTGTGGTTCATAGGCGGCATCATAACGACCGCCATGGGCGTGACGGGCATCTACATCGGCAAGATATACGTGGAGGTGAAGCAACGTCCACGCTATTTCGTGCAAGAGAGGGCCTGACACGCGGCTTTCTTTTACATACTCACAAAAGCGAAATTCCCATCGAGACACCGTAAGGCGCATCGATGGGAATTTCGCGTTATTGCAGCCTCTGCCTGTCGAGCATGAACTGCGCCGTCTGCTCCATGCTGAACACATAGCGACGCAACGAGCCGAATCGACTGTCGCAACGCGTTGGCCTCAGTTTCCATCCCGGCAGGGCCTCATAGCAAAATGCCTTGCCCATGCCAGGATTATAAACAAAACAATGGGTTGAGTCGCGCGCCACGATTTGGTTGTCGGCCGAGTAAAACACCATGTCGCGCCTGTGCTTGAGCAGGTCAACGCCAAACCCTTCGTAGCTGTAGTTCACGCCCATAAGTCCGAGAAGCGTGGGCATGACGTCCACTTGCATGCCAAGTCCGTCGTATTTCATTGGCTTGACACCCTTGCCGAATATCAAGAGCGGTATGTGGTTGTAGCTCACGGGCAGTTCGGCGTCGCTCTGCCCCACCATCTTGCCATGGTCGGCCTGAATCACGAATATCGTGTTCTTGAACCACGGCTCCTTTGCCGCCTTGCGCAGGAAGTCGCCAATGCACCAGTCGGCATACTCCACTATCTGTGTTTCCTTGTCTTTGGCGCGCGGCTTGAACCACGCCGGCACTATGTATGGCGGATGGTTGCTTATGGTAAGGATAGTGGCAAGGAAGGGCTTGCGGCTCTTGGCTTTCTCGTTTATCTTGCCAAGGGCATAGCCAAACTCGAAATGGTCGCTCACGCCAAAACTGTTTACCACCTCGCTCTTAGGATAATTCTCTTGCGAATATATCTCGTCATAACCATTGGTCGAGAAAAACGCCTTCATGTTGTCATACTGCGCCTCATGGGTCATGAAGAACATGTTGTCATAGCCCAAGCCTTTCAGCACGGTGGGCAATCCCCTACGGCGCGGCGTCACCGTGCCTTTCATGAGGTTGCGGAACATCAATGCCGGGAAGCTGTACAGCGTTGCCGTCAAGCCGTGGTTGGTGTGTATTCCGGCACTGTAGAAATTGGTGAACGCGAGCGAGTGTTGGTAAAGCGAGTCGAGCGTCGGCGTAAGAGGTTGGCTTTGCCCAAACTCGCGAAGCAGCGAGCCCGACATCGACTCCATCAGTATGACCACGACATTGGGCTTGACGGCGGGTTCCTTTCTCGACGAATCGTTGACGACAAATCGCCTAAGCACACTGCTGCTGTCGGCCGTGCCCCCAACGCCGAGCCAGGAGCGCGTGTAGGCCACGGCCTCCGCCGAGGGCATGAGCCGCAGTTCCTTGTTCTCCGGCTTAATGTCGTCGAGCACTGACGTGAGGAGGTTGAAGGCCGGGTTTATGCCGAGCTGGTTGAGGAACGGGTCATCACAATAGTATGCCTCGCTTATCTTGATGGGGTTGTAGCCTCGCCTGCCGCGTATGCCAAAGACGCAAAGGGCGACAAGCAATGCCGACACCACACCGCCAACCACATAAAACCTTGGACGACGATCAACCGGCGCGTTTTTCAACGATAGCGCATAGATGCGCTCCAGACGAAGCAACGCCCAAACGAAAGCCACGGTAAGCAAAAGGTACAGGGCTATGTAAAGCCACCAGCTCTTTTCCTCCACAAGCATGCCAGCCGTGGTGGCGGCATAGCCAAACCACCCGAAGATGCTCGAGTTGATGTTCTTGAAGAAATAGGCGAAATAGGGCGTGTTAGCGGCTGAGGGCATAAAAGCCACGGCATAGAAGGCTGCGAAATAGACCGTCACCGCACGGCGGAACCAACGACGGCTCCATCCGAACATGGCAGAGACGAGAACCGCGACAAGCGGCAACGCCATGATGTAGCAAGCTATTACATTGTCGAACCAAACGCCACGGATGAAAGCCCCGAGCGAACTGGCATCGGGATGAGTGACTTGGGCATGGAGGGCGATGAACTCAACAAGCCGAAAGAGGGAAAACACCAACAAGGCCATGACCTGGATGCACGCAAGCCACAGCACAGACCTTACAAAACGTTTCATACTACAAAATTAATACTTATTTGAGTCAAAGCGGTGGGTTATATGGAAAAAACCGTAATTTTGCACGAATATAAATACAACCCATAAACAAAGATGAATGACAAGAACCTTCGTTTTGTCTTTTGGACGGTAATCATTATCTCCGCCATTACGCTTCTACCATTCCTCGGCAATACCGACTTCACCACCAAGGGCGAGCCTCGCGAGGCAGTGGTGGCTGTGTCGATGCTTAACCAGCACAATTGGATCCTGCCCATCAACAACGGCTTCGACATACCATATAAGCCGCCTTTCTTCCAGTGGTGCATCGCCGCGTTATCAATGATTGCGGGCCATGTGAGCGAGTTCACGTCGCGTCTGCCATCAGCGTTGTCGCTCATCGTCATGCTGTGCGTGGGCGCGTTGTTTTACGCCAAGCGCAAGAACAACACCATCGGCCTGCTTTCCGCCATGCTCGCCCTCACGGCCTTTGAGGTTCACCGCGCCGGAACCAACTGCCGCGTGGACATGGTGCTGACAATGTTTATCGTGTGCGCGCTCTACGCCTTGTACGAATGGTGGGAACGAGGTTGCCGCCGGCTGCCCTGGATTGCCGTGCTGTGCATGAGCGGCGCCACGCTGACCAAAGGTCCCGTGGGCATGGTGCTGCCTTGCTTCGTGATGTTCGTGTTCATGCTTTTCACGACTTGGCAAGGCAGCAAGCTCAACGGCGCCACGGCATGGAAGACCGTCTACAAGCTGTTTCTGTCCGCCGCGCTTGCCGCCGTGCTTCCCGTTCTTTGGTATTGGGCGGCCTATCGTCAAGGCGGCGACCAATTCATGGCTCTCGTCATGGACGAGAACGTGGGACGCTTCCTCGGCAAGATGAAAGTGGTGACCCATGCCAATCCCTGGCCTTACAACTTGCTGATGCTCATCACGGGATGGCTTCCGTGGACACTCCCCCTGCTGCTCTCGCTCTTTGTCCTGCCGTGGCGCAAGTGGGCCAACAGCCTGCGGTCGAAGTACGAAAGTTCCAGTAAGGCAACATTGGCAAGCCGCGCGGTGGCCGCCATGCGCAAGGCCGATGCCGTGAAAGTGTTCACGTGGCTGTCGTTCCTGCTAATCCTCTTTTTCTATTGCATACCCAAGAGCAAGCGTGGCGTGTATCTCCTTCCCTGCTACCCCTTCATGGCGGTGTTGATAGCCGAATACGTCGTATGGATAGCCAAGCGCTCGCTGTTCCCCATTCGCTTCTACGTTGGCTTCCTGTCCGTGGTGGGCTTCATTCTCACGGCAATCCTCGTCATCCTGAGGGCAGGCCTTGTTCCAGACAGCGTGTTCCACGGCAAGCACACATGGGAGAACATCCAAATGCTCCATGCCCTGTCCTATGGCAGCATGGGCTTCGATGACATCATCATGGCTGTTTTGCCACTCCTCGCCACTTGCCTCGGACTGGCCACGCTGCAGCGCCACCGCCCTTGCGTCATGGCAAGTCGCCCCGTGTTTGCCTCAACGTTGATGACGCTTCTCGTCTTCCTTGCGCTTGACGGATACTACAAGCCCACTGTCATGGGATGCCAAAGCCTGCGCCCCGTGGCGACACAAGTTGCGCAAGCGGCGAAAGGCGAGCCCGTGTTCGCCCTGACCACCATCAACAAGCGCGAGGTGGGCGACGACGTGCTAAGGCTTTACGGAATAGACTTCTACTTGGCCGACAGCGTGCGGCAGTTTGACGTGGACCGCCCACGAAAAGGCGTGGTGGTCGTTCCAGCGCGATGCAAGCACCTGCTTGGAGAGCCATTCGCCAAGCGATATTCATTCAAGGAAATAATGCGGACGGAACATCGCGCGTCGTGCTTCAAGGACACGATCCATGTGTACAGGTTCTTCAAGCGATAGAAAGACAGGAATGTGGAAACCACATGAACGGCCGCATGCGCCCATGTTGAAAATGTAAAATATTACTACTCGGTTAAATTGGTGTGTGTTTGATGATGCTTTGCAGAATGCGGCCCCTGTGGCCGTCCGCAACCCAAATTGCAACGCACTGTCAAAATACCATGACGAACAAGACATGACGAATTGTGGTCGCTGACAGCCACCAACCATCCCTACCTACAACTTCTCTATTTCACCAAGGCTCAATCCTGTTGCCTTGGCTATGTCGGTAGGCAGAAGCCCCATGGCCTTTAAATTTCGCGCTATGGAAAGATTTGCTTCCGCACGACCTTCCGCACGGCCTTCCGCACGACCCTTATCCACGGCACCTTGCATCACGACAATAGTGTCGCGATAATGGCGCAAGGCGGAATCATACTTCATGCGCTCTTCCTTTGTCATGTTGCTCACCTCTCCTAACTCGGCGAGACGGCGGAATACGGAGTCTTTGGCCGCCCACGGCATCCTGTCAAGTGTTTCCATGTTTTTCAATAAGTATATCCAACGTTCAAAGTCATTGCCACACTCGTCGGCATCCTTCGTGAAGCAAGGCAACTGGAGGAAGATGAACCGCTCCTTGTCGGTAAACACCCTGCCCGTCTGACGCTCTACAAGTTCCACGTCGGTCCGGAAATTGTCGTCCAGCTCATCCATGTAGAAGTTGACAAAGGCTATCATGTAAACGGCATTGATGTTGTACCACTACTCCGGGCCTCTTTCGCCTTGCCTGGATATTGCCTGCGAGGCATAGTACAGGCACCGTGACGCAAAATTGGGATGCTCCCTGTTTTGCATCTCCACTATTATGCGCTCGTTGTCATCCGTCTCGCAAAACACGTCATAGATGAGCGAGCGGTCATCCCTGTACTCAGATGGCTGTTCCTTGTCCAGGAAGGTGATATTAGTGATGACCTTCTCGCCTTTCAGCAAGTTGTTGAGAAAATCGAGAAGCAGAGGCTTGGAAATCTCCTGCCCGAAGATTCGCTTGAAGCCGATGTCGGTGAAAGGGTTTATGAACTTGCCCATAGACTTTGCATTTACGTGTGACACAATGCTTTTGCGCAAATTTACGCATAATAATTGAATCGGCAAAGATTATCACTGATTTTTGATTTACATAATAATCAACATTACCCACAGGACGGCACACGGGCATTCGGGAAGACGTCACCGCCAAACCGCCGCACCACTATGAACCACTCCTCATGCCTTCTCAATCGTGAGCGTCTGGTCGCAAAAATCCTTGACCGCGAGACGGTGGGTTATGAAAATGACCGTGCGCTTCTTGTCGGAGAGGATGTTGCCCAGCAACTGGCGCTCGGTGTCGGGGTCAAGCGCCGATGTCGCCTCGTCGAGCAGCAACACGGGACAATCGCGAAGCAAAGCGCGAGCTATGGCTATGCGCTGCGCCTGCCCCTCGGAGAGCCCGCCGCCCTGTTCTCCGCAAACGGTGTCGAGGCCATCGGGACTGTCCAACAGGAAACCGGCACAGCTCAGGCGCAACGCCTCCTTCATCTCATCGTCGGTGGCCGAGAGCTTGCCCAACCGCAGGTTGTCGCGCACGGTGCCGCTAAGCAACGTGTTGCCTTGCGGCACATAGGCAAGGTTGCAACGGGTGAGTGGGGAAAGGTGCACGTGGCTCGCGCGGCTTGAGTATATCTCCGCCTTTCCAGCCTTGGGCACCACAAGGCCGAGGATGACGCGGATGAGTGTAGTCTTTCCCGCGCCGGTCTCACCGAGAACGGCCGTACACGTGCCGGGCTTGAAATCGAAACTTAGGTCGCGAAGCACGTCTTGCCCGTCTTCGTAAGCGTAACCCACGTGCTCCAGCCGTATGCCGCACGGCGACTCCAACGCCACAGGCTCGCCCTGCTCGTCGAGCGGACTCTCCTCAAGCTCCATAAGCCGCTCCGCGGCCGTGAACACGGAGACGAAGGCCGGCACAAGACGCGTAAGGCTTCGGGCCGGGCTTTGGATGCGGTTGACGAGCTGGAGGAAAGCCGTCATGCCACCGAAGCTCAACGAGTTTGCCGACATGCGCACGGCCGCCCACAGGAAAGCCACGAGGTAACCCAAGGCAAAGCCGACGTTCAAAACAGTATTGCTGAAGACCGAGAACACCGTGCGTTTCACCACCTTATGCCTCAACACGCCCTGCGTCCGCTCAAGGCGATTCACCATCGTGGCCTCGCTCTCCAAGGTCTTTATGAGCATGCGGTGCTGAATAGTCTCCTGGAGCGCGCTCTGCACGCGAGAATCCTCAGCGCGAACGTCCTTTGTCAGTTTGCGCATACGATTGACATACACCTTGCTGAGCCCAATGAACACCGGCAAGATGGCCACGGTGATAAGAGCCAACACGGCGTCCATGGCGAAGAGATAGCAGAACGCGCCAACAAACATGGCAAACACCGACAGGGTGTTTGGTATGGTCTGGGTGAGGAAGTCGACGACATTGGCGACGTCAAACTCCAGGCGGTTGAGCACGTCGCCAGAATGGAAGTGCTCCTTGCCATGCCAGCGCGAGCGGAGAATGCGGTCGAGCATGCGTTGCTGCATGCGGTTCTGGGCGCGGATGCCAAGAAGGTTTTGCACCCACGTGCTGCTGATGTTGAGCAGGAAGTCGCAAAGAATCAACAAGCCCATGACAGCCACCGCCCAATAGAGGTTTCCACGCGCGGCACCACTCGCCACGTCGATGGCATGGCGCACGGCCGTGACCTGGGCAAGCGACACCACGACCGACGACAAGCCTATCACGGCGTTAAGGCACGCTTGCAACCTATTCCCGCGCCAGGCACGCCAAAGCCAACGCAGGATGTCAGCGGCCGTGTATTTAGAACCGCGCGACTTGAAAGCCTTATGAAAGAATCCAGACATGACCGCCATCATTCAACAATTATCCACGCTGGTCGGCTCCCCACATGAGTTTTTCCCTCAGCAAGGCGAAATAGCGTTTGGAGCGCAGTTTTACGACATTGACGACATAGGGCGCCTTCCTTATTATCAGTTCCGTGCCCTCATACAACTTCTCTGACCTTCCGTCCACGGCCATGAGGAAATTATGGCTACGGCTCTCTACGGCAAGGCGTATGACGGTGGTGTCGTTGAGCACTATCGGACGTATGTTCAGGCTGTGTGGCGCCACGGGCGTGAGGCAGATGCTACCACTGTTGGGCACGATTATCGGACCGCCATTGCTAAGGCTGTAGGCCGTGGAACCGGTAGGCGTGGAGATGATGAGACCGTCGGCTTGATAGGTAACGAGGAAATCGTCGTTGACATAAGCGCGAATGGTTATCATGGAAGCACTGTCACGCTTCAGGATGGCAATGTCGTTGAGAGCGTAAGGACTGCCTTCTATGGGAAGCGACTCAGCGGTGCCGCATGGGTTGACATCCACTTGGATGACCGTGTGCTTCTCTATCTTGCACGTCTCGCCATACATCTCGGCAAGCGCCTCCTTAAACTCCGTGGGCAACACCTCGGCAAGGAATCCCAAGCGGCCTGTGTTTACGCCAATGACCGGCGTGCCTTTGGCCAGCACCCTGTTGGCGGCCTTGAGAAACGTGCCGTCGCCGCCAATGGATATGGCATAGTCTACGTCAAAGTTGTAGCCATCGAACACGCCCGCAGCCTTGACATCAACATTCAGCTCGCGCGAGAGGTACTCGTAGAACGGGCGGTCGACGTATATCTCAGCGTCGCACTCGTACAGGGAAGACAGCACATGCTCTATTCCCACGCTCTTGCCAGCCTGGTACTCGTTGCCGAAAATGGCGAAACTCAATTTCTTGTCTTGCATCACTTATATTATCAGAGCAACAAAGATACTAATTTTATGCTCCTTACGCTGAGAAATCAAGGAAAATAATGGCCACAAGTCGGTGAATGTTTGTTAAAAGCCATCCACGGCTGCCTTTCCTCGGTTTTTTCTCGTATCTTTGTATAAGATAGGCGGCGCCTCAGCAATTTGGAGCAAGCTCCATTGCATTCGGTTTGCGCTATCTTTGTAAAGCATACCCTATAACAACAAAAAGAATTATGGCAAAGGTATATGAGTTTTTGGCCAACGGCTTCGAGGAGATAGAGGCGTTGGCGCCTGTGGACATCCTGCGTCGCGGTGGCGTGGAAGTGAAGACGGTGAGTGTCACCGGCAGTGAGTTCGTGGAGTCGTCGCATGGCGTTACCATCAAGGCCGACATGATGTTTGAGGATGGCGATTTCACCGACGCCGACCTGCTGATGCTTCCCGGAGGCATGCCTGGCTCTACCAACCTCAACGCCCACGAGGGCGTGCGCAAGGCATTGAGAGCCCAATACGACGCTGGCAAGCGTGTAGCAGCCATTTGCGCCGCGCCGATGGTGCTCGCCTCAATAGGCGTGCTCGACGGCAAACGCGCCACATGCTCGCCTGGATTCGAGAAGTATTTGCCAAACGCGACATACACCGCCAACCTATTCGAGGAAGACGGCCTCGTGACCACGGGAGAAGGCCCTGCCGCCACCCTGCCCTACGCCTACCACATCCTGGGATATTTCATACCGAAGGACGCGGTGGAAAATCTCAAGAGGAAGATGCAATACGCGCACCTCATGGCTTAAAGCCAAGGACAAAAAACACAAGGATTACGCATGGACTACATCATCATTGTCGCCGGTGGACGAGGCACGAGAATGGGCACTGACGTGCCAAAGCAATTCCTGCCCATTGGCGGCAAGCCTGTGCTGATGCACACGATAGAACGTTTCTACGACTACGACCACGCCATCGGCATCATCGTAGTGTTGCCAAAAGACCAGCAACCCACATGGCAGACGCTGTGCGAGAGACACGGATTCACCATCCCACATCGCGTGGCCGACGGTGGGGCCACACGTTTTGAGAGCTCAAGGAATGGACTCGCGCTCATCCCCGACGACGAGGAAGGCGTGGTGGGCTTCCACGACGGAGTGAGGCCGTTCGTGTCGAACGAGGTGATAAGCGATTGCTACGAGACGGCACGAGAGGAGTACACCGCCGTGCCCGTGGTGCCTGTCACCGACACCTTGCGGCACGTCGACTCGCGCACCACGAGGACTTTCACGGTGGATCGCTCGCTCTACAGGGCGGTGCAGACGCCTCAAGTGTTCGATATTGCCCTCGTAAAGCAAGCTTTCAACCAGCCTGACCGGAAGACGTTCACCGACGACGCCTCGGTGGTGGAGAGCCTGGGCGTGAGCATAAACACGGTGGACGGAAACAAGGAAAACATAAAGATTACCACGCCATTCGACCTTAAAGTGGCAAAGGCATTACTCGATTCCGACAATTGAACAATATTTTCAATCAAGACATCATGTATCTCCCTGGCGTGGGACCGAAGCGCAAGGAGATACTGGTCAGTCAGCTCAACATCAAGACTTGGGGTGACCTGATTGAGTATTACCCATATAAATATGTAGACCGGTCAAGGGTCTACCCCATCCGCGAGCTTAGCGGTGACATGCCCTTGGTGCAAATAAAAGGCGCCATACAGGTCTTTGAGGAGTTTGGCGAAGGACGCAAGAAACGCATCGTGGCGCATTTCTCTGACGGGAGAGACGTGGTTGACCTCGTGTGGTTTGGCGGCAAGAACTGGGTCTACGACACCTATAAGCCGGGAACGGAATATATCGTTTTCGGCAAGCCTCAGCCCTACAACGGGCGATACCAGTTTGCCCACCCCGACATGGAGAAAGCCTCCAACCTGCAGCTCTCGACAATGGGGATGCAACCCTACTACATCACCACCCAAACCATGAAAGACCGTGGCGTCACGTCGAGGGCCATGGAGAAGATGACCAAGGCGCTGGTGGCGCGCATTCCGCAGGGCTCCATTGCCGAGACGCTGCTCGAAGACCAAATCAGGAGGCTGCATCTCATATCAAGGGACGACGCGCTAAGGAAGATACACTACCCGCAATCGTTGCGTGACGTGCAGCAAGCCCAAGAACGGCTGAAATTCGAAGAGCTGTTTTACGTGCAGCTCAACATCTTGCGCTATGCCACTGAGCAACGCCATAAATACCGTGGCTTCGCGTTCTCGCGCGTCGGCGAGCCGCTCAACGTCTTTTACAAGAACAACCTCCCGTTTGAATTGACCAACGCGCAGAAACGCGTGGTCCACGAGATTCACGACGACATGAGGTCGGGCATCCAAATGAACAGGCTCTTGCAAGGCGACGTGGGGTCGGGAAAGACCCTTGTCGCGCTCATGGCAATGCTCATAGCCATAGGCAACGGATTCCAGGCTTGCATAATGGCGCCAACGGAGATATTGGCGGAGCAACACCTGAATACAATAACGGAGTTTCTGCAAGGCATGGACATCAGGGTGGAACTCCTCACTGGCATCGTGAAGGGAAAGAGACGGACCGAGGTGCTCAACGCCCTCGCCGACGGCTCCATCAATATAATAGTGGGGACGCATGCGCTCATAGAAGACAACGTAGTGTTCAAGCGGCTCGGGCTTGCCGTAATCGACGAGCAACACAGGTTCGGAGTGGCGCAGAGAGCGAGACTGTGGAAGAAAAGCGAGCGGCCGCCCCACATCTTGGTTATGACCGCAACACCCATCCCGCGCACCCTTGCCATGACACTCTATGGCGACCTCGACGTGAGCGTCATCGACGAGTTGCCACCAGGCAGGAAACCCATAGTCACCATACACAAATACAACAACCAAATGACTTCCCTCTATGCCGGCATTGCCAAGCAAATAAACGAGGGAAGGCAGGTGTACATTGTCTTTCCCGTAATTGAGGAAGGCAAGAACAAGGACTTGAAAAACCTTGAGGACGGTTACGAGGCGCTAAAGCAGATCTTCCCGCAATACTCCATGAGCAAGGTGCACGGGCAAATGAAGCCAAAGGACAAGGAGGCGGAGATGCAGAAATTCGTGCAAGGAAAGACGCAAATCCTCGTGGCCACCACCGTGATAGAAGTCGGCGTCAACGTGCCCAACGCCTCGGTAATGGTGATAATGGACGCGCAGCGGTTCGGGCTCTCGCAACTGCACCAGCTCCGGGGACGCGTGGGACGCGGAGCCAAACAAAGCTTCTGCATACTCGTGACAAGCTACGAACTGTCGCAAGACACACGCAAACGCATCGACATCATGTGCCAGACCAACGATGGGTTCCGCATAGCCGAAGCCGACTTGAAGCTCCGTGGACCGGGCGACTTGGAAGGAACCGCTCAAAGCGGCATGGCCTTCGACTTGAAGATAGCCAATATCGCACGCGACGGACAAATAGTGCAGCTCGCGAGAAACGAAGCAAAGAAAATTGTTGACGACGACCCCGACTGCGCAAACCCCAAATATGACCTATTGTGGCAACATTTGAGGGAGCTGAGAAACACCAATGTCAATTGGGGTGTCATAAGCTAACGAGTGCCAATCGTTTCCTAACTAATGTTAATGCAATCACGATTGCACGCAATTTCTGTTAAACAACCCATAAAAAACACTTGAGCCAAATCAATTTTGACATCTTTTTTATATCTTTGTGGGTGCAAATGAAACATATCTTACCGTCTCATTGCAAACCTGAAAGAAATTACACTGAATGACATTAAAAAAGAATATCAAAATAGTTGGGGCATTATTGTTTTTTGTTTTCACGGCCAGCACCACAATGGCGCAAGACCTGTTGGCAAGACAAGCGCCAATAGACCGAAGAGCCAAGAAACTCGACTCTATAGAAGTAAAGAGCATGGTAGAACGCGAGAATTACCAGTCGCCCGCCGCACAACTCTACGGTGACGAATGGGACAACAAGTACGCTCACCGTGCCACCGAACTCCCCGACTCGTTCACCATCAACCTCCGGCATTTCTGCATGCCAACGCCAAGCCGGGTGGTGACAAGCAACTTCGGCTCAAGATGGGGTCGCCAACACAAGGGACTGGACATTAAAGTATACACTGGCGACACCATCCGCGCCGCGTTCAGCGGAAAGGTCAGAATAGTGCGCTACGAGGCTGGCGGCTATGGCAAATATATCGTAATAAGGCATCCTAACGGCCTTGAGACCATCTATGGGCACCTGTCAAAACAACTCGTGGCCGAGAATGAGAACGTGAGGGCGGGCGAGCCAATAGGTCTCGGCGGCAATACTGGCCGAAGCACGGGCTCTCACTTGCATTTCGAGACTCGCCTCTGCGGAGTAGCCTTGAACCCGGCTCTTTTCTTTGATTTCCGCAACCAAGACGTGACAGGCGACTACTACACGTTCAATAAGCGAACCTATGACAATGAATCGGAAGTGGCTACGCGTGAACGTGGAAAGATTGGCAATGGCGGATACACCCACGACATGATTTATGGCAAGCTCGGACGCAGCAACGACGACACGCCTGAGGATGTGCGCGAGGCAATGAACGCCCCGGAGCGTGTATATTATAAGGTGCAAAGCGGAGAGACCCTCGCCTCTATCGCCAAGAAGGTCGGCGTGAGCGTCGAGAGAATCATGCACCTGAACGGTTTCAGGAGCAAGAACCAAAAAGTGCGCACGGGAATGATTATCAGATATGTATAATATCCGATAACCACTTGCATAAAAGAACACGATAAAAAGATTAAGCCATAAAAGCTATTTTTTCACGAAAGACCTGATTACGAAATAAAGATGTAAAAGGGCCGTATGCACAAAACCATAATGTTTCGCCATGACACGGAATCTTTCCTTTAGCGAAGCTTTATGGTTTTTGTTTGTCATGCCACCGTCAAGATAGTTAACAATCACCTCGCTGACGTTTCTCAAGGCAAGACGCCGCTTAGCGCACAGTTTCATTATGCGTATGCACCAGTCAACATCAGCGGAGAAACGATATTCCACATTATTATATGGTGTTTCCTTGGCAAGGTCTGTCCGCGCGTAAAACGCCTGATGACAAACCAGCATGCCCCATTGGAAAGAGCGCCATGTGAGTCTCTTTGGAGGGCTCAACCTGCGATGACGCAGAAAATGCCCGTCCATGGCCACGATGTCGGTGTCTCCATACAGCACACCGGGCAATTGCTCGCCATCGCCTATCGAGGCCACTACCGTTTCCAATGTCTCAGCATTAGGGAATACATCGCCGGCGTTCAGAAAAATAACGTAATCGCCAGTGGCAAACCTTATGCCCTTGTTCATGGCATCGTAAAGTCCCTTGTCCTTTTCAGAAACCACTGTCACATCATGTCCATTGTCCGACTTGTCGGAACGCAGTTTGTAGTCCATGGCCATCTCCACCGTTTCGTCTTTAGACAAGCCATCAAGAATAAGATGCTCAATGTCGGCATATTTTTGGCTCAAGACGCTATTGAGAGTTCGTTGCAACACCGAAGCCGCATTATATGTACAAGTGACTATCGTAAACTTAATCATGTGAACGCGAGTTGTTACAATTTATAATTCTTAAAGGCAAGCGCTTGGTTATAGACCTCCACATACTTCATGGCCACCGAGCGTTGCGAATAGCACGACATCACTTTTTGCACGCACTGCCTCTTCAATTCCTCCTTGTCGGCCTCGCCCAAAACCCAATGAATGCCAGCGGCAAGGTCATCAGCGTCTTTGTAGCTGGCCACATAACCGTTCTTTTGATGGTCTATCATCTCTGGTATGCCACCGACCTTAAATCCAACCGAAGGCACACCACAAGCCATCGACTCCATTATCGTGTTTGGCAAGTTCTCGTCAAGCGACGGTATGACGAACACGTCGGCAGAATTGTATATATCCACCAACTGACGCTCGTTCTTGACATACCCCAACGGGAAGGAAGGCAGCGCGAGTTGGGAGACGACCTCATCGGCACGACCGCCAAGTATGGCTATCACCGTGTTTTCCTTCATCTCCGGATAACGCTCAGCAAGGAGCGAGATGGCCTTGATGAAATAGGCCATGCCTTTGCGCTCCATGGTAACCCTTTGGGAAACAAATAGAATTATACGCTTGTCTTCAGGGAGCGTGGAATGCAGGCGAGCCACGCGCTTGTCTTTCGGGCAAAACACATGGGTGTCGATGGGATTGGGGATGACGGACAGCTGCAAGCCAGTCAGCAGACTGCTTTGCCGCGCGCTATTGCCAAGCCACTTGCTGCAAGCCACGAAATGAATTCCGCTATTGTAGTAAACCTTTTTCTTCTTGTTGAACACGCGAGTGGACAAATCGGCTGACTTGCCTCCCCGTGGAAGGTAAAAACAGTTGTGACACTGTCCCTTATACGCCTCACAGCCAAAGGTGAAATGGCAAATGCCCGTCGCTGCCCACAAGTCATGCATGGTCCATACCACAGCCTTGCCGCTGTTGATGATTTTCCTTATGTCTTTCAAAGAGAGAAAGCCTTGGTTTATCCAAGCGAGGTGAATCACGTCAGCCTCCTTAAACTCAGGCAGCTTCGTGATGTCAAAGCCTGTGTTGGCCATGTCAAGATCAAAAAGATGGTCACGCTTGAAATGCAGATGATAATACACGCACCAACGTTCCCACAAGAAACGAAAACGCTGGAGGAGTCCGCCTTTCAAGCCTACAACAGTGATATTGTCGGTTTCCTTGTCCCTAACGAGCATCTTGGCTTTTACGCCATTATTGTTCAGAGCGTCCATCAAACGGTTGGCGGCAACCGCCGCGCCACCCTCACGCTCACTCGTATTGACTATCAACACCCTCATTACCATACTCTAACAGAATGTTTGTTTTGTTCAGCAAAGGTAAGAAAAGGATTCGAGAAACCAACAATATAATACAAATAAGTGTGCTTTGCTTACACAAAAATGATGTGCTCGCACACAAATGATTGATTTATATCAATAAACACACATCCTTCAGAAAAAACATTTTAATTTCTTTGATATATAATCGTAATAGGTGTAACTTTGCAGTGTCAAAAGGTTAATAGATTGTTTAGGTTAGTAGTAATAGATTTAGGTTTTTAGTTATTAGGTTTAAGGTAGATTTGATAGATTGTTTAACGGAAACGCGTGGATACCGTGAGGTATTCATTTGTTTGAAATCATTTTAAGTTAAACATAAAAATGCGCCGGAGCTCGTTGATGAGTACCGGCGTATTTTTGTATATGGGGCTTAGTTAGATGTGTGAGGGTTGATTATGTACTTGAACATGCCGAACACAGCATTATTACCAAGCAAAAGAAGAACTTAAATGTTTTTATCAGCATCTTATAACAATGATCGCTGCATAGATTTGTATTTTTACAGCATTCTCTGATGTCCCATAAAATTCTTTGTTAGCAGTTTCAAAACCTCCGAGTAAGAAACGAGCCGAGAACTTCTTTATTTACAAGAGGTTGGAGCAAATGTTAAATGATTTTCGTGGACAGTAGTGAATCGCATAATATTATTCTTTTCCAAAATAATAAGCGTTATAATCATTGCAATATTTATAAGACAAAAGCACGAAATTGCATCCGTGCAATTTCGTACTTTTCACACCTTGTACTCCGACTGGGAATCGAACCCAGATCAAAGGTTTAGGAAACCTCCGTTCTATCCATTGAACTATCAGAGCCCTTTATAAGAAGCTGACTTGCAAGCGCAAGCAGCGATTTTAATCAGCTATAATGCAGAACATTAAAACTGTGGCACAAAGGTAATGATTATTTCCCAAACCGCAAAGGAAATATCAATCATTTATTTTCGCGCCTATCTTATTCATCCATTTACCGCCAACCATGCAAGCCACGCCGATGGCTATTATTGGTATGGAGAGTATCTGGCCCATGTCGAGCGCCAAGCCTGCCTCGAAAGGTTCCTGTATGTCCTTGACAAATTCTATCAGGAAGCGCGCCGAGAACACCAGCGCCAGGCAAAGTCCGACATAGAATCCGCTGCCCACCTTCTCAGGATGCTTCTTGTAGATGGCGTAGATTATCAAGAAGAAGCAAGCGTAGGCTATGGCCTCATAAAGCTGGCCCGGATGGCGCGGGTACTGGTCTACCTTCTCGAAGATAAACGCCCAAGGCACGTCAGTCACATTGCCTATAATCTCAGAGTTCATGAGGTTGCCCAGGCGGATGAAGGTGGCCGTGATGCACGAGCAGATGCCCATGTTGTCGAACACCGTCCACACGTTCACCTTGTTGCGATAAGCATAGATGAAGATGGCGATTATCATGCCTATCACGCCTCCATGAGAGGCAAGGCCCTCATAGCCAGTGAACTTCCAAGAGCCGTCGGCCATGAAATGGATTGGCACAAACATCTCAACGACATGTTTGCCTGACGACAGGAAATAATCGGGCTGATAGAAAAGGCAATGGCCAAGACGCGCGCCAATGAGCACGCTCACAAAAATATACATGAAGAGGGGGTCGAATTTCTCGTCGGGTATCTTCTCGTCCTTGTAGAGCTTGGCCATCAGCAACGTGCCCAGCAGCAGGCCCACGAGCCAACACATGGCATACCACCTCACGCCAAAGGAACCCACATGGAATATCACCTCTGAAGGGTTCCAAACAATGTAGAGCAGGTTTGTCATCGCCATAACTGTTTAAACATTAAAGCGGAAGTGCATGATGTCGCCGTCTTGCACCTCATAGTCCTTGCCCTCTATGTTCAGCTTGCCTGCCTCTTTCACGGCGTTCTCCGAGCCGTACTGTATGTAGTCGTCATACTTTATTACCTCGGCACGAATGAAGCCTTTCTCGAAGTCGGTGTGTATCACGCCCGCGCATTGTGGCGCCTTCCATCCCTTATGGAATGTCCAAGCCTTAACCTCCATCTCGCCCGCGGTGATGAATGTCTGCAGGTTGAGCAAGTGGTACGCCTTCTTTATGAGCCTGTTCACGCCGCTCTCCTCCAGTCCGAGGTCGTCGAGGAAGAGCTTCTTCTCCTCGTAAGTGTCGAGCGAAGCTATGTCCTCCTCCGTCTTGGCGGCGATGACCATTGCCTCGGCACCTTCCTTGGCCGCTATTTCCTCTACTATCTTGCTGTATTTGTTGCCGGTCTTGGCGCTTGCCTCGTCCACGTTGCAGACATAGAGCACCGGCTTGGTGGTAAGCAGGAACAAGTCGTGGGCCGCCTTCTGCTCCTCCTTGGTGTCGAAGGTCACGGTGCGGGCGTTCTCGCCTTTGTCGAGCACCTCCTTATAAGCGTGCAGCACGTCGACAAGCACCTTGGCGTCCTTGTTGCCTGTCGCCGCCACCTTCTCTTGCTTTGACAACTGGCCCTCTATGGTCTCCAGGTCCTTGAGTTGCAACTCCGTGTCGATAACGTCCTTGTCGGCTGCGGGATCCACTGGCGCGCCGCCCTCTCTCACGACGTTGTCGTCGTCGAAACAACGAATGACATGGATAATGGCGTCACACTCGCGAATGTTGCCAAGGAACTTGTTGCCCAAGCCCTCGCCCTTGGAAGCGCCCTTCACCAGCCCGGCGATGTCCACTATCTCGCACGTCGCCGGCACTATGCGGCCAGGGTGCACAATCTCCGCCAGTTTGGTGAGTCGCTCATCGGGCACGGTGATGACACCGAGGTTAGGCTCTATCGTACAGAAAGGGAAATTGGCTGCCTGTGCCTTAGCGCTCGACAGGCAGTTGAAAAGCGTGGACTTGCCCACATTAGGCAATCCCACGATACCACATTTTAATGCCATATCTTATATAAACGTTTATATCTATTTTGCTATTGTCGGTGCAAAATTACTGAATTAATGGGAGATAACGCATTAATCACGCCTTTATCTCCTTTTTAATCTCCTCCAAGCTTATTTTCTTCCTCACTCTCACTCGGTCAAAGCCTTGGCCATACACCCCTATGACGGCGCTCTGGGCCACGAAAGCGTCGGGGTCTATCTCGTCTACGATGTCGAAGATCATGGCCGACTCGCTCTTCTTGGCTATGCAGAATATCACCTTGATATCGCGCTTGGAATAAAACCCGTTGCCGTTGAGCGTTGAACAGCCCCTGTCGGCTATCTTGTTTATCGCCAGGCCTATCTCTTCCCACTTCCTGGATATGATAAGGAATTGCACCGAGCGGCGCAGCGAGTTGACAACATAATCCACGCAAAACGACACTATGAAGAGCAACACGTAGCCATAGAGCACCTTCTCCCAATCGTGCAGCACCACATAACTCGACGTGATGATGGTGAGGTCACAAAACAAGATGATATGCCCGAGCGACACGTCGCGATACTTATGTATTATTGCCGCCACGACATCGGAGCCTCCCGTGCTGCCGCCGGCTGACAATCCGAGGCCAACGCTCGTGCCCATGAACACGCCACCCACGATGCACGCCATGAACTTCTGGTCGGCGAGAAGGTGGACGTTGGCGAAGCCAAGCCATTGGAAGACGGACGACGCCACGGTGAACACCACCACGGCATACACTGTTTTTACGCAAAACCGCCAGCCCAGCACCTTCAAGGCGGCTATCAACAAGGCGGCGTTGATGACGAAATAGGTATACTGCGTCTGTATGCCTGTACCCCAATACACGATTTCCGCCACTCCCATGGTGCCGCCCATGGTTATCTCGTTGGGCACGAGGAAAAGGTTCAAGCCTATCACGCCCATAATCATCGCTATGGCTATGATGGCATAGTCGCGAACGGTTCGGTAAATCGACTTGCCTCCTGTCCTTTCTGCGCTCATCTCCTTCTGCTTAACCTATCAACTGTTCTATGTCGGCTATCGTGCCATCAAACGGCCCCGAATGTTGCAGCTTGAGCGAGCACATCGCGGCGGCAAACTTGCCCGCCTCCTCAATGCCCATGCCTTGGACGCGGCACCATAGATAACCGGTGGAAAACGTGTCGCCACAGCCCGTGGCGTCAACCAGCTTCTTTGGCTTGTAAGCCGGGATGTCGTAAGCCTTGCCTCCGGCGTAGATCACGGAGCCATAACTGCCAAGTGTCATCACCACCTCGCCCACGCCACACGCCGCGAGCTTCTTTCCCACCTCGTAGGGGTCATTGCTTCCCACTACGGTCTGCATCTCGCTCTCGTTGAGCTTCAGTATGCCAGTGGCACGGAGCACGCGGCTCATGTTCTTCCACTCCACCGGCCTCACATCTTCGCCCACCACCTCTCTCAGGTAGCCTTGCGCGTCGATGGAGACGGTGCCTTTGTCGGCGAGAGCCTCCACCACTTCGGGTGAGAAGTCGTCGGCAAGCAACGAGCCAAGGTGAAACACCTTTGCCTGCAGGGGCTCCACGTCATCCAGAGTGAACGGGTCGGCCTTGGAGCGCACGCGCTGCTTGCGGTCGTTGCTGTCGGCACCGTAGATATTCTCGAAGAACACGGTACGCCGGCTCGGGTAGCACACGGTGTCGAAGCCCAACGAACGTATCTTGTCCATGTCGGCCTTGCTTTCTTCGCCCACCTTGGTCACGAGTTGGTAGCTCACCTTGCGTGGCAGGTGGCTCATGCCATAAGTCATGTAAAACGACGTGCCGCCCGCCATGTAGACGGTATTACCTGGCGTGACAATCTTGTCGCGCGTGATATGGCCTATACTGCAAATGTCAAACATCTTTTCTACTCATTACCTATTTATTATATATTGCTTCGCGAACTCCCAAATCACGATGCCCGCCGTGGTGCTGACGTTCAGGCTGTGCTTTGTGCCGAACTGCGGTATTTCCAGGCAACCGTCGCTCATGTCGACCACCGCCTGTTGCACGCCCTTGACCTCATTGCCGAGTATCACGGCGCAAGCGACATTGTCGTCCACTTTCAGTTCTTGAAGCTTTGTGGAACCTTCCACCTGCTCCACGCTCCACACGAAACAGCCTTTCGCATGCAGTTCCCTCACGGCCTCCTCCGTGTCCTTGAAATATCGCCAGTCCACGCTGTCCTCGCCTCCGAGCGCCGTCTTGTGTATCTCGGCGTTGGGCGGGCATCCCGTCACGCCGCACAGCCACACGGCCTCCACGCGGAAAGCGTCGGCAGAGCGAAACACGCTGCCCACGTTGTAGAGCGACCTCACGTTGTCGAGCACGACGATGAGCGGCAGTTTCTTGGCCGCCTTAAACTCGTCCACGCTCAGGCGGTGCATCTCTATGGTCTTAAGCTTTCTCATTCTCCTTTGCTTCGTAGGCGAGGGCGTATGCCTTTATCTGCTTCACCATCGCGAGAAGCCCGTTGCTTCGCGTCGGCGAGAGATGGTCGCGAAGGCCAATCTTGTCTATGAAATATAGGTCGGCGTCGAGAATCTCCTTTGGCGTGTGTCCGCTGAGCACTTGTATGAGCAGGGCTATGATGCCTTTCACTATCAGCGCGTCGCTGTCGGCGGTGAACACGAGCTTGCCGTCAGCGTAGTCGCACTGCACCCACACGCGGCTCTGGCAGCCGTCTATGAGGTTCTGCTCAGTCTTGTACTTGTCGTCCAAGGTCTCGAGGTCGTTGCCCAGGTCTATGAACATCTGGTATTTGTCCATCCAGTCGTCGAAGTCGGAGAACTCCTCCACGACCTCGTCTTGCAATTCGTTTATCGTCTTCATGCTTTGTCTATTCTGAAAACCTTGTCGTGGGGCCTCACCTTGCCTGGCACGGGCACCGACACGTAGGTATGTTGCACGGTCTCCTCTATCGGGCCGTTGTCGTCGTGAATCTCCGTGGCGTCGAGATACATCGCGCCTGTCGTGGGGCCGGTTATCAGCAGGCGGTCGCCTTTCTTGAAGGTGCTGGCTTGCACCGCTATCTCGCCCACGCCAATCTTGCTGAAATACTTATTCACCATGCCCACGAGCGTCTTCTTCTCCGTGGCGAGCGAGCCGTATTGGTCGTTCCACTCTCCCATGGTCTGTCCTTGGTAGTAGCCGTCCCAGAAGCCGCGGTTGAACACGGTGGCGAGCCTCTCGTCCCATGCCGCCTTCTTCTCCTCGGTGAACGTGCCGTCGAGCACGCTCTCGATGGCTTCCTTGTAACAGCTCACCACCGTATAGACATATTCCGGGCCGCGGGCGCGTCCCTCTATCTTGAACACCCTCACGCCAGCGTCCATCATCTTGTCGATGAAGCGTATGGTCTTGAGGTCCTTGGGGCTCATTATGTACTTGTTGTCTATCTCGAGCTGGTTGCCCGTCTCGTTGTCGGTCACGGTATAGCTGCGCCGGCATACCTGCACGCACTGCCCGCGGTTGGCTGAGCGGTTGGCGGCATGCAGGCTCATGTAGCACTTGCCCGACACGGCCATGCACAGGGCGCCGTGGCAAAACATCTCTATCCTTACCTGCTTGCCCGACGGCCCGCAGACGTTGCGCCTCGCTATCTCGTCGTGGATGTGGCGCACCTGCTTCATGTTGAGCTCACGCGCCAGCACGCTCACGTCGGCGAACCGCGAGTAGAACTCCAGGGCCTCCACGTTGCTTATGTTGAGCTGGGTCGACAAGTGCACCTCCATGCCCACCTTGCGGCAATAGGTCATCACGGCCACGTCGGAGGCTATCACCGCCGACACGCCGGCCTTCACCGCCGCGTCCACTATGGCGTGCATGGTCTCCACGTCGTCGTCGTAGATGATGGTGTTGACCGTGAGATAGGTCTTGATGCCATGCTCACGACACGTGGCCACGATATAGTCGAGGTCGTTGAGGTCGAAATGGTTTGCCGAGTGGGAGCGCATGTTGAGCTGCCCCACCCCGAAATACACGGAGTCGGCACCGGCCTGGATGGCCGCCGCGAGCGAGTCGCGACTGCCCACAGGGGCCATCACCTCATATTCGTGATTATTTTCCACTGAACTTCCTTGTTTGCTCCTTTATCAGTTCCTCGTCCTCGAAATAGTCGATGCGCATGGCCTTGCGCACCTCGTCCATGGTCTGCGCCGCCACCTCGCGCGCGGCGTCGGAGCCTTTCTTCAGGATGTTGAATATCTCAGGTATGTCTTTCTCATACTCTGCGCGGCGCGCCCTGATGGGGTCGAGCATGCGATTGATGACCTTGTTGAGCATCTTCTTGCACTTCATGTCGCCAATGCCGCCATGCTGGTAAGCGGCCTTCAGCTCGTCGAGGTTCTGGAACTCAGGCCAGAAGTCGGCGAAGTCTTGGTCTGTGGCGAAAGCGTCGAGATATGTGAACACGGCGTTGCCCTCCACGTGGCCGGGGTCCGACACGTTGAGGTGCGTCGGGTCGGTGTACATGGCCTTCACCTGCTTCCACACGGTGTCGGCGTCGTCAGACAGGTATATGCAGTTGCCCAGGCTCTTCGACATCTTCTCCTTGCCGTCGGTTCCAGGCAGGCGCCGCGCCGTGGCGTTCTCAGGGAGCATTATCTTTGGCTCCACGAGCACGGGGGCGTAAGTGTTGTTGAAGCGGTTCACGAGCTCGCGCGTCAGCTCCAGCATCGGCTCCTGGTCCTCACCGGCGGGCACGGTGGTCGCCTTGAAAGCGGCGATGTCGGCGGCCTGCGACACGGGGTAGCAGAAGAAGCCCAAAGGTATGGAGTCGTTCTCGAAGCCACGCAGCTTCACCTCAGTCTTCACCGTGGGGTTGCGCTGCACGCGGCTCACGGAGACGATGTTCATGAGATACACCGTCAGCTCGGCGAGCTCAGGTATGCGGCTCTGCACATAGAGCGTGCACTTCTCCGGGTCGAGGCCGGCCGACAGGTAGTCGAGGGCCACGTTCACGATGTTGTCGCGTATCTTGTCGGGGTTGGAGGCGTTGTCGGTAAGTGCCTGGACGTCGGCCATGAAGACGAACATGCGGTCAAAATCGCCCTTGTTCTGAAGCTCCACGCGGCGGCGAAGGCTTCCCACATAGTGTCCGAGATGGAGGCGGCCTGTGGGACGGTCGCCAGTGAGTATTACTTTTCCCATAATTGAATAGTTGCTTTCTGTGGGCAAAGTTAGCAAAAAATCCTCACTTGGCAATGCTGATTACCAGTATTTCCGCTTTCGTGTCATCCTCACCGTTGGCATTGACTGTATACACTATTTATAATCCATTAAATAGTCAGTTAAGAAATCAAACCGTAAAGACGGCAAATCAAGTCGTCCATCATGTCCATGGACATCGCGCGGAAGCCACAAAATGTAAAATATTATTGCCGAAATTTAACACTTGGGAACAGGTGCAAATAGAGCGGAAAAACGGCTCGAGGCTACCCTTTTACAACGCCAGCGGCGGCTTTTCGGCCAAAAGTCCTTGCCGTTACGGTGCAATCGCGTTGCCGTTACACCGTAATGGCAACGCGATTGCACCGTAACGGCGACGCGATTACAGTGTAACGGCAACGCGATTACAGTGTAACGGCGACGCAGTTAGACCGTTTTCGTGACGCCAAAAAACCGATAAAAACATAACGTATTGATATTCAGCAGTTTATCAAGACAGCCCATAATCGCGTCATTTACGACCAAAAGACTGCTTGGCTGAAAAAAATCGATTCTCAGACGACCATTTGTAAAATATTTTGGTATGCATCGTATGCTTTGAAGGGACGGTTAGCGATGGTTATGGGCCGTCCGCAACCACTATTGGCTATTTTCACTGACTGCTCAAAAAAGCGTTTCACCTGCGTTGGATTTGGCAAGCATCGCGGAAACGCCTCAAAACGTCGCACCTCGACACGAACAGGTCAGTCTTGCCCGCATTGGCGGAGCAGAACGAAGAAAGGGCGGCAAGGGCCTTGTATTGCCTTGATTGTGGCAGGGGCTTGAGGTTGCTGATGTCGTAATACTGCTGCGTGGCATCGTCCCATCCCTCAAAGAACCATGGTTCGCCATGACGTATGAAGGCGAGGGCATACAGGCTTTTCTCCTTCAGCTTGAAGTCGGTGCTTTGGGCGCTCTCGTCGAGCAGGCTCATGGCCTTGGCCACGAAGTCGGCCGTGCCACCCATGACGCTGTCCTGCATCACGCTCACTCCATACTGCGTCAGCCACCAGCAGTCGCCCTCCCAGCTGCCCTGATACCACATCGAGGCAAGCTCGTAGGCCTTGCGCATGCGCTCCTCGGAAGGCTTCATGAGCGAGTATTGGCTCAAGATGTTCAGCATGTCGCGGCAATAGCTCAGCTTCTTGTTCTCTTGAAGCTTTGGCAGGACGGCCCGTTGCTCTTCCGTCAGGTATTCGGGTTGCGCCACGGCCTGCTTGCCCATCCAGCGCTCTTTGGCATAGCTGCGTTGCGCGGCATAGGGCGCTATGTTCTGGTTGTTGAGAAACGCCACGCTCACCTTCTCAAGGAAAGGCACGGCGTCGGCAAAGCGCGCTTGGGCGAGGAGGCGCGTGCCAATGATGTCGTTGTAGAAGTCGGGCTCGCGGTAGGCGCGTCGCCAAGCCCAGCTCTCAAGCGAGTCGGACGGTTGCTTGGCAAGGTATTTGACGTAAGCCTTGAGGTCGTCGGTCGTGGCGTTGTTGAGCGCGTCGAAATAGGTGCCTTGATAATACCACCTGGGGTCGCCGTCGTTCATGCCGCTCAGCAACACGAGCGCGGCACTGGCACGTCCCTCCTTGGCGCACATTGGCACGAGCCCATTGTAGACCATGCGCTCCTGCACGTCGCGATAGTGGTCGGTGTCGTAGAGCGTGGTGCTCTTGCGATCCTCAGCCGACTTCATGTCGAGCCATTTCATCTCCCCTGCCAGCCACTTGTCGAAAGACGCGTCGCGGCGCGTCGCGGCAAAGATGGAGTTGGCGGCGTAGATGGCGCGCGCGTTGTCCTTCATGCGCTGCGTGCCGGCAAGCGACATGGCCTTCGCGAGGTCGGCCTTCGCCTTGTCGTAGAGGCCCATTTGGTGTTCCATGCAGCCTATCGCCGCCTGCCAAAGGCATGGCACGCCAGTCTTGCCTTCAGCCACCACGCCCCTGGCAAACGAGATGAAGCGGTTGGCCTCAGCCGTGGTGATGTTCTTGGCGTCTATCTCCTTCATCCACTCGTCGAGGTCGGCCTTGGTCTCATTGCCCGTGGCGAAAGGCATATGGCGCGCGCCATAGACGTCCATCGTCTCCTGCACGTTGTTCACGAAGTCCTGCACGAGATAAGCGAGCGTGGCCGAGTTGGGGTTTGCGGCATACATCTTCTGTATGCCGGCGAGGTTGCGATAGCCCCGCACGCAGTATTTCAGGCTCTGGTAGTCCTCTTGCTCGGCATAGACCTCTATCGCCTGGCTCTTCTTGCCCGTGCGCCACAGGCATCCAGCATAGATGTTGCGCGCCATGTCGCGATACACGCTCGGCTGCATCCGCTTGCCGGTGGCGTTCCAGAAGTTCACGCCCTCCTGGTACCGCTTCAGGCCGAGAAGCGCGCGCATGCGCATGAGGTCGTACTGGGCACGCAGGCGTTTGCCCTGATAGGCCTTGGATGCCTGCAACAGGTTGTTGAGCGTTGCCGCGCGGTTGGCCAACTGCTGCTTCGTGGGATAGTCCCACGCGTTGAAGTTGACGCAGTTGTCGAGATAGCTGTTTAGCCTGCGGCAGTAGGTCTGCATCTCCACGTCTTTCTGCTTCTTGGCCTTGTTCATCACCTCCTCTCGGCCGCCCCACCTGTAGCTCGGCATGTCGGCGTTGCCGACATAGCGTTGCCAGAACTTCTCGGTGGCATCGGTGAAACGATCACCCATGAGCGAGCGGTTGAACACGGAAAAGAGATAACTGTTGTGACGCGGGGCTTCCGACACGCACGCGTGGGCGGTGGTGGCGGCAAGCAGCATCAGGGTCAGGCTACTCGTAAATTTTCTTAAAGTTATCATTGGTAAATCGTTTTATGTTCTTATCGTTCAAGTCGTAGAGTATTATCTCGCCGTTGGCGTCATTCCTCGCGTCGTCTACCGCGTGCTTCGCCCGGAGTATGTCGTCCAACTCCGGCTGCCTCACGGCAACGCTGTCGCCAGGCAACACGGGCAAGTCGTCGTCACCGTGCATTATGCCCACGTATTTGCCGCCCCGGAAGAGCACGTGCCAGGCGAAAAGGGGATAAGCCGTGGAGAGGGACATGCCATAGCCGCGAAGATAACGCATGTAGGGCATCACGTCCTTGATGTCGAGGATGGGTTTGCGCACGGCAAGCTTGGTCACGTCGCCCGTGTTGTACATCATCAGCACGCCGTGGTCGGCAGGCGGCGCGGGTTGCGAGAGCTGGTGCAGGCGTATGGTGACCGACAGCTTCATGCCACGGTCGTGGCACATCGCGCGAAGCCTCTCAAGAAAGGCGAAGAAGGCCTCGCGCGTGGTCATGGTCCAGTCGCAATCTATCTGTAACTCCCTGGCCGCGAGCAATGAGTTGGTCTCGTTCATCTGGCTCACGCGCCTCACTATCTTCTCCGCCAGCCCATCGTGTGGCTGGCCCATGCAGTCGTTTACGATGAAGACCACGGGCACCACCTCCACCGTCTTGGGGAAAGCGCCCTCAAAGGCCAGGGTGGCGTTGGGCTGCGGCCCGTCGTCGCCTGGCACCACGTCGAAATAGCGGCAATAGACCTTCCCTATCCCATGGCGCGCGAGGAAGGCGCGTTCGGCGGCACCGACGCGCAGCGTGGTCTGCCAATAGTAGACAGACCGCCTTGGCTCGTCGCGCCCACAAGAGGCTAACAAGGCCATGACAAGCAAGAGCCATAGGCTTGACTTTAATATCGTTTCACGCCATTGCATGGTTCACATAGATATACAACGTTATCTTGTGCAAAAATATAGATAATAAAACATATACTACCCCATAAAGGAAAAAAGTTCGCATCGTTCCTACTACTGTGCGGTGAAACACAGCATCCACTATAAACTATGCGCAAGCGAACCATATACAAATCGAAAAAAATCTCATGGAATTATATTTTCCAAAGATATTATTGCTTGTCAGAAGTTATAATTTCCCAATGGCCGCCATAGTCAGCACCAATGCGTTTTATGAATCCTGCCTCTCGAAGTTTTTTGATTTGTTTCTCCACTCCTCGTGATGACATCTCTATTTCCATTTTAACATTTTCAGACGAAGGATTGCCAAACAAGCTAACTTTCAGCAAGAAGAACATCTTATTATAGCCTAAAACAACAATGCAGGAATGGCATTTTTATTGTTTTCCCATGACATTAAACAAAGATAAAGCGTGCGTCTTCACAATCTGAAAACACACGCTTTATCATGGAAGTAGAACCCTCTCACGCTGATAGCAAGACTCAATTACCAAGGAATGTCAATACAAGGAATTGGCCTGCGCATAATGAGAGTGCTTGAAACTGTTTCGCAAGTTCTTATCATTTCATTTTCATTCCCATCTCATACATCAGGAAGCCGTAGATGTCGGCATTTTCTTCCATCTGCTTGCTCAGTGGTTTGCCACCACCATGACCTGCCTTCGAGTCGATGCGGATGAGCACAGGGGCATTGCCGCCTTGGCACTCCTGGAGGGTCGCAGCAAACTTGAAGCTGTGGGCTGGAACCACACGGTCGTCGTGATCGGCGGTGGTTACCATTGTGGCTGGGTAATGTACGCCCTTCTTGATGTTGTGCAGAGGAGAATAGCCCTTCAAATATTCGAACATCTCCTTGCTGTCGGCACTCGTGCCATAGTCAGGAGCCCAGTTCCAACCGATGGTGAACTTGTGGTAGCGCAACATATCCATCACGCCCACCTCTGGGATGCAAACCTTGAAGAGGTCTGGGCGCTGGGTCATGCAGGCACCTACGAGCAAGCCTCCGTTGCTTCCGCCGAGGATGGCGAGGTGATTCTTGTCGGTATATCGGTTGTTGATGAGCCATTCGCCAGCCGAGATGAAGTCATCGAACACATTCTGCTTCTGCATCTTGGTACCAGCCAAGTGCCAGTCTTCGCCATACTCGCCTCCACCACGGAGCACTACGTAGGCATAGATGCCACCATTCTCCAGGAAAGGCATGCGCATCGCAGAGAACGATGGAGGATAGGTTACATTGAATCCACCATATCCATACATCAAGACAGGGTTCTTGCCATTCTTCTTCATACCCTTCTTATAAGTCAGGAAGATAGGGATGCGAGTGCCGTCCTTCGAGGTATAGAAAGCCATCTCTGAGGTATAGTCGCTCAACTTAAAGTTGACCTTCGGCTGACTGTAGATGCTGCTCTTGCCCGATGTCAAGTCCATCTGGTAGATGGTAGTAGGCACGGTATAGGAGGTATAGCTATAGAAGAGTTCCTTGCGCTCTCGCTTGCCGCTGAAGCTGGCGCTTCCTACGCCAGGCAATTTGATTTCGGAGAGTTTTTCACCTTTTATATTATATAGGTAAGCGTGGCTGCAATTATCCTTGGTGTAGGTGAGCACCATCTTGTCGCCGTCCACGAAGGTCACGTCCTCCAGCACGGCATCCTGTTCTGGGATGAGTTCCTTCCAGTCCTGATAGCCCGGTTTCTTGAGGTTTGCCACCATCAGGCGATACTTCTGTGCGCCAGCATTGGTGAGCATGTAGATGTCGTCGCCGATGATTTCCACAGGCGAATAGGTCTTCGAACAATCGCCCGTCATCTGGATGAACTGGGAGTTTGGCTGGCGGAGGTCACGCACGAAGAGGTTGATGCCCTGGTCCATGCCCGACTCGGTGAGGAACATCATCGTCTCTTCCTTGTTTACGCCCACGCCATAGAAGCGGAGCGGATTGGCTGGGTTCTGATAGAAGAGCTGGTCTTGGCTCTGAGGTGTACCCATCTTGTGGTAATATACCTTCTGGATTTCGTTCTTCGCCGAAGTTTCCTTGCCCTTCTCTGGTGCATCGTAGGCGCTGTAATAAAAACCATCGCCCTGCCAGTCGGCGCCCGTGAACTTCGCCCAAACGATATGGTCGGGGAGGAGCTTCTGGGTCTTCACGTCCATCACGTAGATCTCTTCCCAGTCGCTTCCGCTTCGGGAGATGGTGTAGGCGAGATACTTGCCGTCATTGGAGAAGGAGATGCCTTTGAGGGCTACGGTTCCGTCGTCGCTCAACTTGTTTGGGTCGAGGAACACGCGAGCTTCGCCTCCGAGCTTGTCCATCTGGTAGAGCACAGCTTGGTTCTGCAGACCGTTGTTCTTATAGACATACCACTTTCCGTTCTTCTCGAAAGGGGTATAGACCTTCTCGTAGTTAGCCACCTGCTTGAGGCGTTTCAGGTACTTGTTGCGCTGAGGTATCTTGGCGAGGTAAGCGTCGGTTACGGCGTTCTCTGCCTTTACCCAAGCCGCAGTTGCCGCACAGGTATCGTCTTCGAGCGGGCGGAATGGATCCGCTACTTTTATGCCGAAGTATTCGTCCACCGTATTGTCCTTAGGGGCGGCAGGATACTTCAAGTTTTGTCCCATCATGGTAGTGGGGCTCATCATAGTCATGGCGGAAACTGCCAACACTGATGATAAAAGGATTTTATTCACTATCTTACATTTATTTATTAACGGTTCGCTTTACATGCTTTACGATTCTCTCTTCGTAAGACCTCTCGCGTGAGAAGTTGCATTATGCATGCAAAAGTAGGAAAAAATATTTTATATTTGCCATTATCCGAAAAACATCGTGTATCTTTGTATAAGATAAGCTGCATCTCAGCATAAAATTCAAGCAAGCTTGATTTTCTGCGTTCGATTTGCATTATCTTTGTATAAGATAAGCTGCATCTCAGCATAAAATTCAAGCAAGCTTGATTTTCTGCGTTCGATTTGCATTATCTTTGTATAAGATAAAAGAAATATTGTTATGGCAATAAGCAACAAGATAGAGTTCGGGTTTGCCGAGAGTCCTTTCGGCAGCATCATCGTGGCGCGCACATGGGACGGCGTGTGCGACCTGCAGTTTTTAGAATACAACCGGCTGGAGACCATCCATGAACTGGCAAAACGATGGGGACAGTACACGCCCACCACGCAAAGCAACGTCATGGCCAACACGGTTGAGCGCGTCATCTTCGAAGGACTGAACCACCCCGTGAACCTTGACGTGAAAGGCACCGAGTTTCAACTGAAGGTGTGGGCCGAACTGCGCAAGATTCCTTTCGGCACCACGGTGAGCTACCAGGAAGTGGCAGAGCGGATTGGCGAGCCCAAGGCCGTGAGGGCCGTGGCCACGGCGATAGCGCAAAACCCCGTGGCCATGCTCATACCGTGCCACCGCGTAATACATTCAGACGGGACGATTGGCGAATATCACTGGGGACGCGACTTGAAAAGACAACTCATAGAATGGGAGAAGAGCAAGGCAAAATGAGCCTGATAGCACAGGGGCTCTACGACAACGTGCTTGCCATAGTGGGCAACAAGAAGCTCACAGTCACCTCGCGCCTGAAACTCTTACACGAGACATTGGTCGTGACGTGCGCCCAAGCGTTGAAAGACACGAGGTACGGATTTGGAGACCTCAACTCGCAACTGGAGAGCGTGATGCGACTTTTCAATATCCACGGCGACGAGGCCGACGCGCTCAGGCAGGCAAGGCGCGACAGCAACCGCAGCCACTTCGACGGCGATACGGACGAAGACAAGTCGGCACTGCTCTACGACGCGGCTGCCGTGGCGAGGCTCATCAGCCGCGTGCTGAAAAGCGCGATGCCGGAGACGCTCACCTCGCTATTGCCTCACGACATGAGACCTGCCAAGGAACGCATAAGGCAAAACTCTCCCGACAAGCGATGCATCGTGAGGTCGTTTGACGAGCAAACAATACAGGTGGTGGTCGACGAGGACGGCGAAGGCAAGGAGATGACCGTGTATTACACACGCCAGACGCAGTACGCGCGCATGGAGTATCTCCACGACATTCTCAAGCCGGGCATGCACCTGAACCTTCTCGGTTGCCAGACCGACTGCGACACCATCACGCCAAGGCTCATCATCGTGGAGCCCGACTGCCTGATGGACATATCCGTGATAGCGTCGTGCTTCGAGGATTACGGGCACCACCCGCTAATGTATCTGCTCAAACGCATTAAGGAACGCGCCAACACGCAAGCCATTCTCTTGGGAAACTATGCCGGGGCGTGCCTCGACGACATAATAAACGACAAGAAATTCTCGGCGACCAAGACCCTCGTCAAGAACTTTCGCGACAAGGCCCTCGAATACACGAGCTGCCCCGACTTCGACGCGACAAAGTTCAAGGAAGACGCGGCGCGGCAAGCGCGAAACATCATAAGCATAGTGGAAGAGCTGCGCCGACACTACGACATGAAGAAGGCCATACTTGAACCAACGTTCGTATGCGAGAAGCTCGGGCTGCAAGGACGCGTTGACTTGATGACCACCGACTTGCGCCTACTGGTGGAGCAAAAGTCGGGACGCAACACCTTCCTGGAGCGCGGCTTGGCAAACAGCCAAGGCGCGAAAGTGGTGGAGAAGCACTACGTGCAGGTGCTGCTCTATTTCGGCATACTATACTACAACTTCGGCGTGCAGCACTCCGACATACGATTGCTCTACTCCAAATACCCGTTGCCCGGCGGTCTCATTGGCGTGACATCACTGATGAAACTTGTCTACGAGGCCATGCGCTTCCGCAACGAGGCCATGGCGCTGGAGTTTGACATAGCCGAGAACGGCATGGATAAAATCCTGCCGCAGATTACCGAGCAAACGCTCAACGTGGCCCACGCGGGCGGTTTTTTCTACGACAAATACCTCAGGCCGCAACTGCTGTCCTTGATAGCGCCACTTCACGCGCTCACACCATTGGAGCACGACTACTTCTGCCGAATGACGCAATTCGTGATTAGGGAGAACATCATGTCGCGAGTGGGCGTGGTGGAAGGCACGGGCAGTTGCGTGGCAAACCTGTGGAACATGCCCTTGGCCGAAAAGAAGGAAACGGGAAACATCTTCACCGGCCTCACCAATCCCAAGGCGATAGACGACAATGGGCAAGAGACCGACGACGGGCAAGGCGGCGTTTGCGACACGCTCGCGCTTACGGTGCCAGACCAAGGCGAGGACTTCCTGCCAAACTTCCGCCGTGGCGACATGATTTACCTCTACGCTTACGACAACTCCAAGGAACCCGACGCGCGGAAGGCGATATTGCTAAAGGCTGGAATAGAGCAGCTCCACACTGGCAAAGTGGTGGTCAGGCTCATGAACCCATTGGCCAAGACTTATCTGAAGCAGAACAAGGACAAGGTGTGGTGCATAGAGCACGGCAGCAGCGACGTGGGCGGGGGCGCGGCGCTGAGCTCCATCTATCAATTGATTACGGCACCGAAAGACCGCAAGGACTTGCTGCTCGGGCAACGCGAGCCGCAAGCCGACAAGAGCCTCACGCTGTCGAGAAGCTACGACGGCAACATCGACGACATAATATTAAGGGCAAAGCAAGCAAGCGACTTTTTCCTGCTCGTGGGACCTCCGGGAACGGGAAAGACATCCATGGCGCTGCAGTTCATGGTAAGGGAAGCTCTCACGGAGCTTGACAAGGAGAATGAGGGCAAGGCGTTGTTGCTCATGGCTTACACCAACCGCGCCGTGGACGAGATTTGCGGCATGTTGGCCGACAACTGCATCGACTTCCTGAGGATAGGCAGCGAACTGTCGTGCGCCGAGGGCTTCACGCCTCATCTCTTGCAAAACAGGGTAGGAGAAAAGCCGTCGCTCGCTGGCATGAAGCTGCTCATAGAAAGCGCCAAGGTCATAGTTGGCACCACGTCGATGATGCAGTCGAGAGCTTACTTGTTCTCTATCAAGCATTTCGCGCTTGCCATCGTGGACGAGGCTTCGCAGATATTGGAGCCTAACATCATCGGCCTGTTGGCAAGCCACCGCGCCTCGGACGCGTCGCTTGGATGCCAATGCAATATCGACAAGTTCATTCTCATCGGCGACTACAAGCAGCTGCCAGCCGTGGTGCAACAGGGCGATGGCGACAGCGCGGTAAGAAGCAAGCCGCTGCTCGACATAGGGCTTGCCGACTGCAAGAGCTCACTCTTCGAACGGCTTATACGGCAAGAGCTCATGGCCAAGCGTGCCGACTTCATTGGCACGCTACGCCGCCAGGGACGCATGCACCCCGACATAGCTGAGTTTCCCAACCGTGAGTTTTACTCGCGTGAGCGTCTCAGCTGCGTGCCGTTGCCTCACCAACAAGCCAAGGAGATTGATTACGCATTGCCATCGCAAGACGGCATCGACGACCTATTGAAGGGCCACCGGATGATTTTCATAGCGTCGAGAGACTGCCGGCAGCCTGAGATTTCCGACAAGGTGAACGCCGACGAGGCGCGTATAGTATGCGACATGCTTCAACGTGTGTATCGCTTCTACGGAGAGCGGTTCAACGCCGACAAGACCGTGGGCGTGATAGTGCCTTATCGCAACCAAATAGCGATGATAAGGAAAGAAATAGAAAAAAACGGGATAAAGGCCCTTTACGGCATAAGCATCGACACCGTTGAGCGATACCAAGGCTCGCAAAGGGACGTGATAATTTATTCCTTCACCATACAGCAAGCCCATCAGCTCGACTTCCTCACTGCCAACACCTTCACCGAGGACGGACATGAGATAGACCGCAAGCTCAACGTGGCGTTGACACGGGCTCGCAAACAACTTATCCTCACGGGAAACGTGAAGACACTGTCGGCCTCGCCACTCTTCCGAAAGCTGATGGATTATATAAAGGGAAAAGGCGGGATGGTTGAACGCGATTCATAATCTTGCAATGTGCGGCACATTGCCAAGCTTGGGAGTGAGGCTTAGCCACTTCCCTCAAAGCAATCCCCTGTCCTTGAACTCCTCAAGAAGGGGCAACGCTATCGCCTTGGCATCGGGATGGGGCTGGCCTGTGGTGCCAAGGGCGCGAAGGTCGAAGAAATGCTTCCAGTCGGAGACGAAGGCCGTGTGGACCAGCTCGGTGGCGGTGTCGAGGGGCAACACCACTCGCGCCTCCTGCGGCTTGCGCCCCGCGGCTATGAGATTCATGTACGACTTCTCCGCTGCAATGTTGGCAAACACCCAATTGTCGAGAAGCGTGGCACTGCCGTCGGCAACCTTGCGCGCCAACTCCATAAACTGCTGACCGCTGACTTTCAACATGCCACTGCTCAGCTGACGTGACCATTCCGACCCCGTCATCTCATGTTTCACCCACGTGGGGATGTTGATGGTTATCTCGTTGCCAAACTTCGCCTTCGAATAGTTGCAATAACGCGTGCTCTGCTCTGCCATGGAGTCGGCACGGTGACGGTTAAACTCTCGCGTTATGCCTATCTGCGTGGTGAAATGCACGGTGACACGCACAGGATGAAGCGGCAAGGGCTCACTCCAATAGGCTTCAAGGTCGTCGAGACGCTTGTTCTCGGCAAGCACGCGAAGGTTGGTGGTGACATACATCTTGCCCGAACGCTCCACACACTGCGAGAACTTGTTGGTGGCATAGAACTCCCAAGGCCGTTCACCGCCATTTCCTCTCTCATCATTCGGCTTGATATCGAACAAGAGGTAGACTGACCCATGCTCAAGCATGGCGAGGTGCTCGCTCTTGATCATGCGCTCCACAAAGGGGCGCGCCGAGTCGGCCGTGGTGTGGTCCTCGCTCTTGTAGCACACACGCCCCACGCGTTCTACCTGTTTGTAAACGCCGGATATGCCCGGCCCTTGTTGCCATATCTCGAAAGATGGATTATTGATTCGCATTGTGAAATGAAGTCCTCGTGTTTATTGTGTCATTGATTGGGTGGATAAGATAATGCAAAAATACAACTATTTTCCCGTTAACAGACGCACATTGCTGGTTTTTTTGCTAATTTTGCAATAAAGAAACATGAGGCAATGGATGAGAAGACAAGCATCAAGCTGTTGAGCAGCCATGACATCAAGCCCACGAGCAACCGCATTCTCGTGGTCAAGGCGTTGGCGGCGGAAGAGTACCCGTCAACGCTGACAGAGCTTGAGACGCATTTGGTGAGCGTGGACAAGAGCGGCATATTCCGCGCCCTGACCCTGTTTCGCGAACATCATCTCGTGCACACCATAGAGGATGGCAACGGCGGAATAAGGTATGAGCTGTGCAGGAGCCAAAGCGACGACGACGAGGAAGACGAAGACCTGCACGTGCATTTCTTCTGCGAGAGATGCCACAAGATTTATTGCCTCCACGACACGCCGGTGCCGGCCATAGAATTGCCGGCAGGGTTTACGCGCACCAGTTGCAACTATGTGGTGAAAGGCATTTGTGAAGATTGCAACCGGCGTGCCCGACAAGCGCGATAAACCTCAACGATTGATAACCTATAACCAGTAAAATATATGAAACAAATCCAGAAGCTGACGGTATTGACTTTCCTGCTGACCGTCTACGTGGCGTTTTCCTTCGCCGCTGTCAAGAAAGAGTATCTTTGGCCAAAGGGCAAGATGCCCGACAGCCAACAACACCAGATTGCCGCGTTGAAAAGCGTGGCAAGCCAGAAAGACTTCAACGCCGACAAGAACCGCTTGCCTTATCTCGAATGGTACGACGCTCCGGCTAAAGGGAAGCGCACGGGAGCCTGCATGATTCTCATAAGGGGAGGAGCGTATGAATATCTCGCGAGCGAGGCCGCGGAAAAGCAATGGCGGAAGCGGCTCACCGAGGAAGGCATACAATGCGTGGGGCTCATCTATCGCACGCCACGCCCAAAGGGATTGCCCATATACAAGACGGCGTGGGAAGACGGGCAGCGCGCCGTGCGCATGGTGCGAAGCGAGGCCAAGAAGCGTGGCTATGACCCCGAGAAGATTGGCGTGATAGGCATGTCGGCAGGCTCGCACATGGGACTGCTTCTCGCCACGAGCTCGGAGACGCGGGCATACGCGCCACTGGACAAGATAGACGACACGCCGTGCCACATCAACTGGGCAATACTCAACGCGCCAGCCTACGTGACCACCGACGGGCGCACGGGCACGAAGGCCACACGCCAAGGCTACGGCACAGACGTGAGCCTCGACACCATATTCCATTTCGACAGGCACACTTGCCCCATAAGCCTGCACCACGGCGGCCTGGACCCCTACTCGCCAAACGGCTCCACGCTGGTGTATAGACAACTGCGGCGCATGAAGGTTCCCACGGAGCTTCATCTCTATCCAGACGTGGCGCACCGCGCCTTAGGCCTTGAGCGAGGCATTGAGTTTATCAAGCAGATGGGCTTCCTCGGCTCTCTCGACAAGGAGGTGCCGCTCATGAGCCGATACGACAACGACGAGGCTCGCGGCAACTATAAGAAAGAGGCCATCTGGCCTAAAGGCAAGATGCCCGACCGCCAAGACAAGCAATGCGTGCCATATCTCGAATGGCATTTCCCGAAGGTGCTGAAGACCAAGGCCATACAGATTGCCTACTCTGGCGGGGCATACACCAACAACAATCCCGACGGCTTCGAGGTGGCTCCCTTGCGTCGCTTCCTCAACGAGAAGGGCATGACCGTGGTGACCATCAAGTATCGCACGCCGCGACCATCAGCCGAGAGCGGGCTCTCCAAGCACACGACGGCATGGCAAGACTTGCAAAGGGCCATAAGGATTGTGCGCAATGAAGCAAAGAGCCTTGGGCTTGACCCCAACCGCATCGGCATTTCAGGATGCTCGGCCGGAGGACATCTCACGCTCATGGGCGTGACGTCGTCGAAGCACCAGAGCTACCTGCCAATAGACAGCATAGACAAGGTGCCATGCAACGTGCAGTGGGGCTTGGCTACCTATCCGGCCTACGTCTTGTCCGACGGCAGCGACGGCCACGACAGCGAGGGGGGCAACGAAGACCGCGACGTGATAAACCCGGAGTTCTCGTTCGATGTCAAGACCGCGCCGACGCTCTTCCTCCATGGCGACGCCGACGGATACGCGGCCATGGGGTCTGTGAAATGCTGGGAAAGGATGCGGGCCATGGGCATACAAAGCGAGCTGCACACCTTCGCCCTAAGGAAACATTGCTTCCAGAAACAAGCCGCGCCAGGCACGGGAAGTTATGGTTATCTCGACCGCATCTGGGATTTTCTGACGGAAAAGAAGTTTAATCGCTGATTATTTCGTAATTTTGCACTTCGGAAAACAATTAAACAGAACACATGGAAGATAAACATTTCAAGCGGACAACCGTCACGGCGGCATTGCCTTACGCCAATGGTGGCGTGCACATAGGCCACTTGGCCGGCGTGTATGTGCCCGCGGATATCTACGTGCGCTACTTGCGCCTCAAGAAACGCCCTGTCATCTTCATCGGAGGAAGCGATGAGCACGGAGTGCCTATCACCATCAGGGCAAAGAAGGAGGGCATAACGCCGCAAGACGTGTGCGACCGTTACCACAAGATCATCAAGGACTCTTTCAAGGAGTTCGGCATCTCGTTCGACATCTACAGCCGCACCACATCGAAGATTCACAACAAGTTCGCCTCCGACTTCTTCCGCAAGCTTTACGACGACGGCAAGCTCGTGGAGAAAGAGTCTGAGCAATATTACGACCCCGAGGCCAAGCAGTTTCTCGCCGACCGCTACATCATGGGCACTTGCCCTCACTGCGGCAACCCCAACGCCTATGGCGACCAATGCGAGAAGTGCGGCAGCGACCTCTCGCCAATGGAGCTCATTGACCCCCACTCCACCATCAGCGGGGCGAAGCCTGAGATAAGGAAGACGAAAAACTGGTATTTGCCACTCAACAACTATCAAGACTGGCTGAAGCAGTGGATTCTTGAGGGCCACAAGGAATGGCGACCCAACGTCTACGGACAGTGCAAGTCGTGGCTCGACATGGACCTCCAGCCTCGAGCCATGACGCGCGACCTCGACTGGGGTATACCCGTGCCTGTGGAGGGTGCCGACGGAAAGGTGCTCTACGTGTGGTTCGACGCTCCTATCGGATATATCAGCAACACTAAGGAGCTGTGCGACGACGAGCCTGAGAAGTGGGGCTCATGGCAGAAGTGGTGGCAAGACCCTGAGACACGACTCGTTCATTTCATCGGAAAGGACAACATCGTGTTCCACTGCCTCATCTTCCCTACAATGCTGAAGGCGCACGGCGACTACATATTGCCCGACAACGTGCCGGCCAACGAGTTCCTCAACCTGGAGAACGACAAGATTTCCACGTCGCGCAACTGGGCGGTGTGGCTCGACGAATATCTCAAGGACTTCCCTGGCAAGCAAGACGTGCTGCGCTATGTGCTCACCGCCAACGCGCCAGAGACGAAAGACAACAACTTCACGTGGAAGGACTTCCAGGAGCGCAACAACTCTGAGCTCGTGGCCATCTACGGCAACTTCGTGAACCGCGCCCTGCAGCTCACCAAGAAATACTGGAACGGCGTGGTGCCTGAGTGCGGCGAGCTGACCGACGTGGACAAGAAGGCCATAGACGAGTTCAAGGACGTGAAGGCCAAGGTGGAGCAGCTGCTCGACGGCTTCCACTTCCGCGAGGCGCAGAAAGAGGCCATGAACCTGGCGCGCATCGGCAACAAGTATATCACCGAGTGTGAGCCTTGGAAGGTTTGGAAGACCGACCAAAAGCGCGTGGAGACCATTCTCTACATCTCGCTGCAACTCGTGGCCAACCTCGCCATAGCCTTCGAGCCTTTCTTGCCTTTCTCAAGCCGCAAGCTGAGAGACATGATAGGCATGGACAACTTCGACTGGGCCGAACTGGGCCGAACAGACCTGCTCAAGTCGGGTCACCAGCTCGGCGAGCCTCAACTGCTCTTCGAGAAGATAGAGGACGAGACCATACAGAAGCAGCTCGACAAGCTCGCCGCAACGAAAGAGGCCAACGAGAAGGCCGCAGCCGCAAAGGACTACAAGGCCGAGCCCGTGAAGCCCAACGTGCCATTCGACGAGTGGGAGAAAGTGGACATAAGGGTCGGACACATCAAGGAATGCAAGAACGTGAAGAAGTCGAACAAGCTCTTGCAGTTCACCATCGACGACGGCAGCGGCACCGACCGCACCATACTTTCGGGCATAGCAAAATTCTACAAGCCTGAACAGCTCGTGGGAAAGGACGTGCTCTTCATAGCCAACCTCGCGCCACGCAAGATGATGGGCATAGAGAGCCAAGGCATGATACTCTCCGCTCTCAACTTCGACGGCTCACTGAGCGTCACCACGACCCTCGGAGAGGTGAAACCTGGAAGCCAAATAGGATAAACCGTTTAATCACTGGCCTGCATCGTGCCGGCCATGACTAAAACATAAAGCATGAAAAAAGCCACACCCTGCATGAGGGTGTGGCTTTTTTCATGCCGCCAGCCAAGACTGCTTGAAGACTGGAAAATGTAAAATATTATTGCCAAAATTTAACACTTGGAGACAGGTGCATTTAGAGCGGGAAAACGGCTTCGAGGTGCCCCCCGGCAGCACCGTCAGCGGCTTTTTCATGAAAAACCGTTGCCGTTACGGTGCAATCGCGTTGCCGTTACGGTGTAATCGCATCGCCGTTACACCGTAATCGCGTCGCCGTTTCACTGTAACGGCAACGCGATTACACCGTAACGGCGACGCCATTTTAGCGAATTTGCGATACCAAAGAGCCGTCAAAAACACAACTTACTGATAATCAACCATTTACCAAAATCACCCATAATCGCGTCATTTACGACCAAGAGCCTGCTCGGTTGAAAAAAATCGATTCTCAGACGACCATTTGTAAAATATCTTGATATGCATCGTATGCTTTGAAGGGCCCGCCCCTGCACTGGCGTTATTTGCCTGAGAGGGCAAATGTTGACTTCCACTGCATGCGTCCCACGCAATTGTTCATTGTCCAACGCATGCGTATGGTCTGGTCTTGCGACACCGAACAGTGAACGCCTCGTGGGTCGTCCATGATGTTCTCGGCACGGAAATAGCAACCATCCATGGTCTTGTACCAATCCTTGTTGCCACCGGTGGATGTCGCGGCATAGTCGATGGTGTCGTCGCAATAGTCTGTGCCAGCTTTCGTGTTTGAGTAATTGCACGTGGGCAGCAATCCATAGAACAATCCTATGTAATAGCCCAGCTCGTTATAGCCTTGCTTCTTGTTGTTGTTCGACACGAAGAAGCTGCGCTCAGCCACGTCAAGCTCCGAGAGCTTGTATATTATGCCGGCCTGCGAAGGCTTCAGGGCTTGACCGGCATACTCCTGAAGCTTCAATCCCTTGGGCGCGTCAGCAGTGGCGGCCTTGACATAGCAAGGCGCGCACTTGGCCGTCACGTCGTTGGCGAAATCGCTCACCACGCCTTTCCTGTCGCTCACGAGCCACACGTTAAGGTAGTCGTCGGCAGACCACAGCAGGCGTTCGGCGGTGATAAGCGAGTCGATGTCGCTACCGTCTTTCTTCGAGAAAGCGCCATCGGCTATCGTCTTGCGGTCAACGCCAGGCTCCACGAGACGGTTGCCATATTGGTCGTATTGCGCCATCTCGAACCTGATATTCGTGTTCACGCCCACCGGGTTGTGCGACACGGCGCCCGAGAACATGTTGTTGAGCCTCTTCAGCTGCATCTCTATGCGCTCAAGCTTGAACTCGCCGCCATAGTTGTCTATGTCGTCCTTGGTTTGCAATATATGGAACACCACGGGGATGACAAGCTCGTTGGCAAACTGGTCTTTCTTCGACGCTATCACCGAGAACGACACTGGGTCCGACTCCTTTCCGGTGGTCTTCACGCGGGCCTTCACCGTCACCGTCTTGCCAACAAGCGAGGCGTCGGCAATGGATATGACGCGCCCTGCCACAACGCCTGGAGTGTCGGAAGTGTACTCTATCCAGTCGTCGTCCACACGCGTGTCGGGCACCTGCGTGCCACTCTTGGTAAACACCGTGGGCTGCAGCTCTATCTGCGCGTTGCCGTCGGCAATGAGGCGTTTCTGGTTTGGCATTATCGTCACGGCGTCAACGATGGCGGGGTCCACCTTGCTGTTGTCGTGGAATATCTCCTCGTCGGGCGAGCAGGCCGTAGCCAGCAAAGCCACGGAGACAAGCGAGATATTGCGTATTATTGATTTCTTGACTTTCATCTTTGTTATAAACAATTCAAAAAAAACAGGGTCACTAATAAACGATTACACTCTCCCATCCCGGGTTTTGCTCCATCTTCTTGTTGTATTGCATCTCTCGCGCCGGAATGGGGAAGCAATAGCGGAAGTCGTCGGCCGTGAGATAGTTTTTCTCGCCAGAGATGGTGCGTTCCATGGTGTCGCCAAGGCGTTTCATGTCGAGCCACACCTTGTCGCCCTCCATGTAGAACTCCCTGAACCGCTCATCGTGTATGGCCTTTATAAGCGCGTCCTTGTCGTTTGCCACTTCCGGCAGGTTGCCCGTGTACCTGTGCTCGCGAAACTCGTCGAGCACGGCCTTGCCCTCGCTGGTCTTGCCCTGCCTCACAAGGGCCTCGGCCTTGATAAGGTACATGTCGGCCAACCTGAAGGGCATGAGGCAACCCTGCGACATGTCAGAGCCAATGAGGTTGTATTTGTCGTTGTGGGTGCCGTCGGCCGAGAACCACGCCTTCTTGCGTATGTCGTTGTCGGCGAACTTGCGGTAGTTGACCTTGTTGACGAGTCCGTCGGCCACGCCTCCGTCTTCGTAATAGGCATAGTTGAAGTCGCAGATATACGTCCAGCGCCCGTCCACGATGCGCAAGTAGAACTCATCGTTCTTTATCTCCTTGCTGTAAGCGTTGTCGGAGCAGTCGAAGATGGTTTTCAGCACGCTTGCCGACGAGGCGAGGTTACGCCCGCGCATGGCTATCGTGGCGTGCTGTTCGGCATTGCCCCAATCGGTGTCTTCTGCCGCTCCCGAGCACGCCTTCCACGTGTACACGTCGGCCATCATGGCATTGAGGAAATCGGCGCGCCACGCGTAGTTCCAATCGTTGGCCGTGGTCTTGGTCAGCAGGTCGAGGGCCTTCTCGCTATCGCTGAGTATCTGCTTGAAGACCTCGGCCTGGGTCTTGCGCTCAGGCATGGCCTCGCCAATCTCCTTCTCAGGCGTGAGGTATACGGGGACGCCCAACCTGTTGTCCTTCATTGGCGAGTAGAGCTGTAGCAACTTGTAGAAAGCATAGGCGCGCCACGTCAGCGCCTCTCCCAGCACCCGGTTCCTAAGGTTCTCATCGGTGCCCTCGGCTGTCTCCACGCCATTGATAATGAGGTTGATAGGTCCAAGGAAGCTATAGATGTTGTCCCATGCCGAGCTGTTGGTGTTCAGCCATGTGAGCGAGTTCTTGCCCGTTTGCGTGTACACGTTGTTCACGCGGTCGTAGTAATAAGCCGACTCGGTGGTGAGGTTAGCCTCTCCCGTGTAGATGGAGAGCGAGCCGTCCACGTCGTTGCTCGCGAAGGGCAGCGTGGTAAGGCCCACGCCCATAACCACGTCTTGCGAGGGCAGCGTTGGCGTTTTAAGATAGCGCATGAAGCTGGCGAGTATGTCGCGATAGTCCTCCACGCTGTTCACCACCTTGGTGTCGTGCGGGGTCAGCGTAAGGAAATCGTTGCACGATGACATCTGCACACAGAGCAACGCGGCAATGATATATTTTATGTATCTCATTTGTTATGTTCTTTTGGTATTTTTTCCACTCATGGGTCGCTCGCCGGCCTTAAAAGCCCACGGTAAGCTTCACGTTGAACTCGCGTGCCACAGGGTAAGAGAAGGCTGAGCCGGAGCCCACGTCAAGGCCGCGATACTTGGTGAAGGTGAGCAGGTTGCGCGCGTTAACGCCAATGGTAAAGTTGTTCATGCCGCCAAACTGCTTCATGATGCGTGCCGGCAGGCGATAGCTCAGCGACACGTTGGTCATGCGCAAGTAGTCGCCCTTGGAGTATTTGTTCGACGTGACGATGGATGTCCAATAGTCGGTGTTCGACGTGGTGAAACGCGGCACGTCGGTGATGTCGCCGGGGAACTGCCAATAATAAAGGTATTTCTTCTCGCGGTTGGTGCCCGACACCGCCAAGTCTGACGAATAGCCGAGCGAGGCCTGAAGCGAGTTGAACGTGGCGAGGTTCTTCGGGGCGTTCTGGTAGTCGTTGAAGTTGGCCACAAGGTGTCCGCACTTGAACGTCCAGTTGGTGGTGAACTCCAGGCCCTTGTAGTTGAGATATGTGCCGAAACCGCCAACAATCTTCGGGTGCGAGCGGCCAAGGTATTGCATTGAGGGCATGAAGAACGACGGGTTGGTGTTGGATCCGCGCATGTAGTCTATCTTGTCGGGTATGCCATCCTTCGCCGCGTCGAAATAGTACTGGTATTTTGCCACGTTGTTGGAGTTCTGCTCAAGAAACTGTCCGTAGGCGCGCTTGCCGGCCTCGGTGAGGTAATACTGCGGGTTGCCGGTCTCTGGATTGACGCCGGCGAACTTCCATCCGTAGATGCCGCCCGTCTCCTGGCCAATGATGTTGAGCACGCCGCCTTTCGACACGTTAGACTTGATGGCCTCTTGATACGACGTGTACGAATAGTGCGACTTCACGATGACGTTCTTGTTGCGCGAGAGGTTCACCGAGGTGGAGAACGTCAGGTCGCGCGTGTTCACCCACTTCACGTTCATGTAGAACTCCAGTCCCTTGTTCTCCACGATGCCGCCATTGGCCTTCACCTCGGTGCGTCCTGTCGAGGCTGGCACCTGCAAGGTCTCGAGCACGTCTTTCGTGCGTGTGGAGTAGTAGTCGAACGTCATGTTGATGCGGTTCTTCCACAAGGTCATGTCCACGCCGAGGTTTATGTCGCGCTTCTTCTCCCATTTCACGGTAGGGTTGGGATAGGTGAAGCTGGTGGCGAAACGGTTGCCGTTGTACATCTGCGAGCCATAGGAGATGGTAGAGAACGGATAAGCCGTGCGGTCGATGTTGCCCGTGAATCCGTAGCTTCCGCGCAAGGCCAGTTCCGTGACCACGGGGTTCTTGAACCATTTTTCCTTGTGGAGGTTGTAGCGCAATCCTGCCGACCACAGCGGCGTGAAGCGGTTGCCGTCGCCTATGACGTCGGCGCCGTCGGCGCGATAGTTGAAGCTGAAGATGTAGCGATCCTTGTAGCCATAGCGCATGGTGCCGAGAAACGACACGCTGCGGTCTTGGCCGTCGTTGGTGGAGAACATGTTGGCGATGACCGACCGCATGGTCTCATACGACACGGGGATGTCGAAGGCCGGCACGCCGGTTATGCGGAAGTCCTTGTAATAGATGGGCGACGTATAGCTGAAATTGGTGTATTTCTTCGACATCACCTCGCTGGCTATGAGGAACGAGAACAGGTGGTCGTCTTTCAGGTTGAACGAATAGTCCACCTGGTTGCGTATGGTCCAATAATGGTTCTTGCCCGAACCTTCGGTGAGCTGTCCGTTGTCGAACTGGTCGGGCATGATGTTATAGTTGGAGTAAGCGGTCTTGGCAAACTGCTCGTTGGCCCATGAGGTGTAGGTGCCGGCGTCTATCTCCGTGGTGTTGGTGTTGTAAGACATGCCCTTGCGGAATATCGACTCTACCGACAGGCCGGGTATTATCTCATAGCGCGCGTTGAGCGTGAACTCCACGTCAGAGCCATCGGTGGTCTTTCGCGTGTCGCGCATCTCGCGCACGATGTTAAACTTCTCGTACACGTAGCCCGAGGCGCGCTCGTTGGTGTAGTTGTTGCTCAGATAGCTCAGGTCGGCGGCATAAGAGCCGTCGTCGTTGTAGGGGCGCTCGTATGGGTTGGCGAACATGGCATAGGTGAAGGGGTCTATCGCCGAGGCGTTGTCGCGGTTCTTGCGGGCGTTGGCAGAGAGGTTCACGGCAATGATGAGTCCCTTGATGGGACGATAGTCGAGCTTCATCAAGAGGCCGGCGTTCTGGTACTTGTTGGATATGAGAATACCGTTCTGGTCTTGGAAGTTGAGCGAGGTGTAATAAGTCAGCTCCTCTGAGCCACCACGGAGGTTGATGTTGTGCGACTGCGAGTGGGCCGTGCGGAAGAGCACGTCGAACCAGTTGGTGTTGATGCCCGACAGCCTTCGCAGCTCTTGCTGATACTCTTCGGGCGTTATGTATCCGTCCACGCTGCGCTTGTAGGTATACCCTCCGCGGCCCGTGACATAAGCGTAGCTCAAGCCGTAGTTGTCCACTATGGAGCGCTCATACTGCAGCTTCTCGGCCGAGTTCATGAAGTTGAGGTTGTTGGCCGGGGCTATTGAGCAGTTGTAGGTTCCGCTGTAGCTCACTTGCGTCTTCGAGCGGAATCCCTTCTTTGTCGTGATGACGATGACGCCATTGGCCGCGCGTGCGCCATAGATGGCCGCCGCCGACGCGTCTTTCAGGATGCTTATCGACTCGATGTCGTCGGGCATGATGTTGCCCACGCCGTCTTGCATAATCGTTCCGGCATAGTCGCCCGTGGAACTCGTGGGCACGCCCGATGTCATTGGCAGGCCGTCGACAATCCACAGTGGCTCGGTGTTGCCGCTGAGGTTGTTCTCGCCACGTATGGTTATCTGCGAGCGCGCGCCTGGCGCGCCGGAGAGCGTGGTGGAGTTGAGTCCGGCGATGCGTCCGTCGAGAATGCGGTCGATGGATGTCACGCCCTGCATCTTCAAGTCCTTGGCCGTGAGAACCGAGGCGCTGCCGGTCATGTGATCCTTGTTGATTACCTCCATACCCGTGACCACCACCTCGTTGATGCTATTGTCATCCTCTTGCATCGTGACGGTCAGCATCTTGGCGAAGTCGGTCGCGCGCACGGTCTGTGTCTTCATGCCTATATACGTGAGCACGAGCGTGGCGCTCTTCGACGCGCCGGGCATGGGCATGGTGAACATGCCGTTGGCATCAGTCGTGGTCTTGCGCGTGGAACCTTTCAGCGACACGGTGACACCAGGCAGGGGCTGCTTGGTGTCGTCGACAACGATGCCTCGCAGCGCGTGGCCTTGCTGTTGCTGCGCCGCCATGGCCGCCGTCTCGGCAGGCGCGGCCACAGCTGGCACGCACGCCAACACGAGGACCGCGATGGTCAGGCCGTGCAACACACGGCGTATGTATGTTTTTTCGGGAAAATTCAGCATCATATATAATATAATGTATAGTCGATGATGTTATCTTATCTGTGGATTTGACACGATGGCCGGACACTTGATGTCCATGAGCAGTTTAGGTCCTGTTTGGTAGTTGTATGTCATCACGCCATAATAGTCGTATGAGCCTGTGCCCTGTGGCGTGTATTGCTTTAGCCGCATCACGCCCTTCACGCCATTGCCCGTCTCGAAGAAGACGTAGCTCGTCTGGAAGTCGTCGGCGGTGGTGACGGGTATCTCGACATCGCTTTCCTTGATGTCTACATTAAACCTGGTGGCGTCGAGATTCTCGAAGTCGGCATCGGTAAACGACGCCGGGGCCTTCATGTACTTTGTGTGGCACGGGAACACGTATTCGGCCTTGTGGCCAAGATGCGCGCGCATGGTGATGGGCGACTGGAAGCGGAAGCTCTTCTTCGCCTTGTCCCAATAGAGGGCTATGTCGGCCATGTCCTTGCGCTTGGCCGACGCACTCTGCGTCATGCCCGACGTGAGCGAGAAGAAGCAAAGGCCGGTGCCGAGGTCGGGATATTCGGGATTGCCGTCGTCGAGCTCGGTGCTTAAGCCGAGGAGCACGTCGCCATAGTAGACTTCGATGTTCATCGTGTCCATCATTCCGGCAAGGCTCACGTCGGTGTATTCGAGCGATATCTGCTGCGGCACCTTGCACACTTCTAGCGGGCCGTCATAATTGGCCACGACGCTGCCGCCAAACGAGGTTTTGCCGCTCAGCGTCACGTGGTAATCGTTGCCATCGTGCTTTATGCTTACCTCACCCTCGGTTATGGCCGCGGGCTTGATGGTCTTCTGCGACTGGTATTCCGACGAGCAATAGGCGCGGAAGGTCTGCGCCGCCGTCGTCTCGCTGTACTTGTATGTGCCGTCTGCCACGCCGTCGAGGTCGGGCGAGCAAAGCTGTATGCTCACCACGGCGCCCTTTCCCTTTGCCGAGGCGAGCTCGGGGCTGTAGGTCAGGCCGGTCTCATAGAGCGAGATGGTGTAGTTGCCGAGTTGTGTGGTGTTGTCGCTTACGGTGAAACCTTCCACGTCGTCGGTCACGGTTTCACCCTTGTCGTTAACGTAAGTGTCCTTCCAAACGTAAGGCACGGTGTTGACTACGGAGTATGGATTGCCCTGCCATATCACACCGCTGCCCACGTTGAACGAGTTGTCGTAGAGCACTATCCGCGAGCTGCCGACGGTTGCGTCGTCGCTGTCGGAACAGGCACTGAACAACAACGCCGAAGTAAGGACTGCTAAAAAACAGTTTAACTTTGGCATATATATACCGATTATTTCTTCATCACCTTGCGCACTGTGCCGTCAGACATCTTCACGATGTTGATGCCTCGCACAGGCAGGTAGACGCGCTTGCCGTCCATGGTGTAGCGGCCAGTCTCCTTGGCTGTGGTAGTGGTAGTAGTGGAATTGATAGAAGTAGAGGTCTTCTCAAGGATGAGCTTGACGGGGAGAAGGCCGGGGAACATACCAACCAAACGAGGCACCTTGGTGCTTGAACCTGTCTGCTGCACATAAGTGCCTAACTCTACATGTTGGCCATCTTCGATGACATCAGAATAATATTGGCCTACGAGAAGCTGAGAGGTAACAATCTTGCCATCGGCATCCTTAATCCAGTAGCCGGCATACAAATCCTGAAAGTTATTGGGATCGCCCTCTTCGGCGGTAGCAACCTTCGCTGGTATAGTGTAGGGTTTCTCAAACATCACGTCGTTCCAGATGTAAAGCTTCATGCCGTTTACCGACGGCGTGGCCTTTACGCCTTTCGCGATGGCAACGTTCTTTGAGCTATTCTGTACTTTACCATTGAATTCCTGGTTGCACAAAATGTTGAGCATGAAGTCGACATTGGTTTGGCCGAACTCGCCAGCCACGCTGATGCCAACAACCTTGTAACCAATGTATTTCTCAAGGTCTTCGGTAGTAAACCTTGCGAACACGGCATCCATATCCATACCGACTTCGCTGTGCCAGAAATTATAATCTTCATCATATCCTTGTATTTTAGTGGCATCTCCAGTGGTTTCCGTCACCGTGCCATGGGCAGGGAGATATTCTTGGCCCTCGCTAAGTGCCCTTGTTTGCGCGTTTACCCCCCCCACACAAGGGAAAGAGTCAGCGCCATGATGAAAAGTAAAGTTTTCTTCATACTCTTGTTGTTTTAATGTTAGAAAATGTTTTATGAAAAAGCATGTGCACGCACAAGCTTGTGTTCCGCTACGAATGAATAATTGTTCTATAGGCCGTTGCAAAGTTATAAAAAAAACGAGCCACGCAAAGGAAAACATTAAAATATTTTTAAAAATACTGAAACAATAGTCACATGATGACAATTATTCTTTACTTTTGGCACCAAATCGAAACAAAACATTCCATTTTATGAAAAAACGACACTTTCTATCTTTAGTTTTCTTTGCACTTCCATTGGCCAACTGCCTCGCACAAAAGGCATGGAAAATAGACGGTTCTACAACCGACGTGCCTAAGACCACGACCATCTATTTCAACAAGGCGGTTGACGGCGACCTCGTCCCACTCGACTCCGCCAAGGCGGTGAACGGCAAGTTTTCGTTCTCGGGAACCACCGACGCGTCAGAAGTGCGCTACCTGAGCTTCCGCATTGGCAACAAGACCCACTGGGCAGAGATGTTCGTGGAGGAAGGCAACATAAAGGCCACGTTGACAATGAAGAACAACACGGTGCGCGGCACCGTGAACAACGACATTTACCAAGACATCAAGGACAAGGTGAACGACATCAACGACCGTCAACGCGTCATCGTGCAAGCCCTGCGCGACACCACGCTGACGCAAGACTCCATAAAGTCGCTGCGCGCGGAATACGACCGTTTGGGCAGCAGCGTTTACGACGTGTTGCGCCAAGGCATGAGGCAGAACATAACGAAACCCGTGGGCGTGATGCTCTTCAAGCAGTATAGCCGCAAGAACACCATTGAGGAGAACCAGCGACTTCTCGAGCAGATACCTGCCGAATATCAAACCGACGAGACGGTGATGGCTATAGCGCGACGCGTGAAATACGCTCTCGCCACTGCCAAGGGAAAGCCTTTCACCGACTTCACCATGAAAGCGCCCGACGGGAAAGACATTAAACTGTCCGACATTGCCGGCCATGGCAAATACGTGCTCGTGGACTTCTGGGCAAGCTGGTGTGGCCCATGCCGCAGGTCAATGCCTGAGCTGATAGAGTTTTACAACAAGAACAAGGACAAGGGACTGGAAATAGTCGGAGTGTCGTTCGACAACAACGAGCAGTCGTGGCAAAAGGCCATCAAAGCCCTTGGCCTGCCTTGGAAGCAGATGTCCGACTTGAAAGGGTGGAACAGTCAAGCCGCGCAAATCTACGATATTCGCGCCATCCCCAACACCCTGCTCATAGACCCGAAGGGAAACATCTTGGGCAAGGGAATGACGCACGAGCAGATAGAGGCCCTTCTAAACAAATAGGGCCTCTGTCACTATTGTCTTATCTCAACACGAAGACCTTGGTCTCGTGGGCCTGGACCTTGCCTCCCCACTTGGTGGCGCCACGGGCAATGTCGCGATGCTGCCAAACGTCGCGCACGGTGTACTTGCCCGTCAAGCCAAGTTGCTTGAACGAGACTGAGAGTCTTTGGGCCTTGTCGCCGCTGTTGAGTATAGCCACGGCATGCGAGCCATTGGCCAACGGGCGGACGAACACTTGATGGCCAGCCTCGTTGACCACGCGCTCAGCGGCCTTGCCGAGCGGGTCTTGGTCGATGGCTATAATCTCCTTGTTCAGGAGTATGCGCTTGTCTTCCGGCGTGAGGTGACGGAGGTCGTTGCTCAACGCCAGCACCGACGACATCATGCACCACATGCTCATCTGGGTCTGGTATTCGGTGTAGGTGCAGCCCACGCCGCCGAGGTCGCTCGATGGTCCTCCCTTGCCGTTGAGTCCCACCACCAGCATGTCCATGTCGGGCCACTGGCCGTGGCGCACTTGTTTCGACAGTGGCGCGGTGACGTTGATGATGTCGAGGATGCCCGCGCCGCCTTGGTTCACTATGTCTTTCCACATGTCGCGCACGTCAGAACTCGTGCGCCACAATTGACCGCCCACGTGCTCGCACCACTCTTCGCCGTTGCGCTGTCCCCACTCGCAGATGCCAAGCACTATGTCGCGGCCCGATTTAGACAACGCGTCGGCCATGGTCTTATAGCGCAAGCGCGCCGTGGCACTGTCCTCAGGGGCGTTGCAATAGTCGTATTTCAAGTAGTCGACGCCCCACGAGGCGAACGTGCGCGCGTCTTGCTCCTCGAAGCCGTAGCTCGCCGTGCATCCGCCGCAGGTTAGCTGTGCCGCGTCGGAATAGATGCCGAGCTTCAGGCCCTTGGAGTGAACATAGTCGGCAAGCGCCTTTATGCCATTAGGAAACTTCTTCGGGTCCGGGATGATGTTGTTGCGGTTGTCCCTGCCGCCCTGCCAAAGGTCATCGATGAAGACATACTTGTAGCCGGCGTCGCGCAACCCGCTTTCCACCATGGCATCGGCGGTCTCCTTGATGAGTTGCTCGGATATGTCGCCCTTGAACATGTTCCACGTCATCCAGCCCATGGGCGGGGTTGGGGCCAACTTGCCACGCTCGGTTGTCGCCGTGGGTTGTTGCGCAAAGGCGGAGGTTGCCATCATGGCCACGACCGCGATAAAAAAGAATACTCTTCTCATATTGTTTAAGTTATTTGTGTCATGCCGGTCAATATTCCACCTTGTCCTTCTTCTCGCTCCACAAGCGGAAAGCCTCTTGCGCCTCATCGCGCAACAGCACCTCTGAGGGCAACTTGCGTTGCTGGCGTGGCAAGGCAAACTCGTCGTAGATGAACGAGTCGTCGAAGCCGATGGCCTTGGCGTCGTGCTTGTCGTTGGCGAAGTAGACCTTCTTCAGCCGCGCCCAGTATATGGCGCCAAGGCACATGGGGCACGGCTCGCACGAGGTGTATATCTCGCAATCGCTCAGGTCGAAGGTGCCAAGCTCACGGGCGGCGTTCCTTATGGCCGTCACCTCGGCGTGGGCGGTGGGGTCGTTGTTGGCTGTGACGCGGTTCACGCCCGTAGCCACCACCTCTCCGTGGCGTGTTATCACGGCGCCGAACGGTCCGCCGCCGTTGCGCACGTTGTTTACCGAGAGGGCGATGGCCCTCTTCATGAAGTCTTCGTTTGTCATGGTTTTAATGTTTCAGAATGTCTTGGCGTGAACGCATTTCATGTCTTTCTCCAGTTGCGCTGTTGAGCTGGCCCCCACCAGCACGCTCGTCACGCCCTTTTGGTGCAGAATCCAGGCCAAGGCCATCTCCGCCAAGGTCTCGTCGCGCTCACTGGCTTGCGCGTTCCACCGCTTGAGCCGGGCCAACAGTTCCGGGGTCAGGGCAGCGTGCTTCAGCGAACGCTCCTTCGCCATGCGGCTGTCGGCAGGTATGCCATTGAGATAACGGTCGGTGAGCAGTCCTTGCGCCAGTGGCGAGAAGGATATGAACCCTATGTCATGTTCATGGCAATAGTCGAGTATGCCCTCCTCCTGCGGCGCGCGGTCTATCATGTTAAGGCGGCCTTGATAGATAAGCAGCGGCACGTCGCGCTCGCGCAGGTAACGGTCGGCGAATTTCAGTGCCTCCAACGGCCAGCTGCTGATGCCCAAATAGAGGGCCTTGCCTTGCCTCACGATGTCGACCATGGCCTGCAGCGTCTCCTCAAGCGGAGTAGCGGGGTCATAGCGGTGACTGTAGAACAAGTCCACATAGTCCAGCCCCATGCGCTTTAGGCTCTGGTCAAGGCTTGCCATGAGATACTTGCGCGAGCCCCAGTTGCCGTAAGGGCCCTCCCACATGTCGTAGCCCGCTTTCGTGGCGATGAAGAGCTCGTCGCGATACGGCCGGAAATCATCACGCATCAACCGGCCCATGGTCTCCTCGGCACTGCCGTATGGAGGGCCGTAGTTGTTGGCAAGGTCGAAGTGGGTAATGCCATGGTCGAAGGCGTAGTGGGTGATGGCTCGACTCCGCTCATAGGGGTCAACGCCACCGAAGTTGTGCCAGAATCCAAGACTGACCTTTGGCAGGAGCACACCGCTCTTGCCACATCTATTATATAGCGCATCGCCATCGTCGTAGCGGTGGGCGTCGGCCGTGTATTTTTCTTTTAATTCCATATAGCTTGCGGTTTAATGTTTAACTGTTGCAAAGATAAGAAATAGCTAAACATCCTACAACTTTTCCGCGAAAAAAAAATGGAGCATGGCCGATAGCGCGTTAAGCCCACTACGCGTCAGCCTTTACGCGTATGCAGGCATTGGCTATCATCGCCGTGACGCCGCCCGTGGTGATGCCACTGGAGAAGATGCTCTTGATGACGCTTGGCATCTGGGATAGGATGTCGGGCACGAGCTCCACGCTCATGCCCATGGCGAAACTTATGGCAAGCACGAGCACCGCCTTGCGATCCATCTTGGTGGAGGCTATGATGCGCACGCCCGCCGCGGCCACGGTGCCAAACATCAAGAGCGTGGCCCCGCCCAGCACGCAGTCGGGGATGAGGGAGAAAAACTCGCCCACCACGGGGAAGAGGCCAAGGAGGAACAAGGCTCCGGCGATGAAATAGCCCACGTAGCGGCTTGCCACGCCCGTGAGCTGTATCATGCCGTTGTTTTGGGCGAAGATGGAATTGGGGAAGCTGTTGAAGACGGCGGCCAGCATGGAGTTGAAACCGTCGGCCAAGATGCCGCCCTGCGCGCGCCTCATGAACACGGGACCTTCCACGGGCTCGCCTGAGATGAGCGAGTTGGCGGTGATGTCGCCGAAAGCCTCTACCGCGGTGACGAGATAGATAAGGCCAAGGCCGACGATGGTGCCCACGTCGAAACGCAAGCCATACTTGAGCGGTACGGGGATGTTGAGCGACCCCGTGGCATGGATGTCGGAAAAATGGATCATGCCCAGGCAATAGGCCGCCACGCAGCCAACGAGCAGGCCCAGCACTATTGAGCCCATGCGCAAGAACCTGTTGGCCGACCTGTTGAAGAAGATGATGGTGACAAGCACCAGCACCGCCAGGCCCAAGTTCCGGATAGAGCCGAAGGTGCCGTCGTCTATCGCGGCCTGGCCTCCTCCGCACGAGTTAATGCCCGCCTTGATGAGACACAAGCCTATGAGCGTGACCACGATGCCGGCCACGAGCGGCGTGATGACCTTGCGCGTGTAAGGCAATATCCGGCTCACTATCATCTCCACGACCGAAGCCACAAGGCATCCGCCGAAGACATAGCTCAAGCCGAGCGCGACGTCCATCTTGCCGTTGACCATGCCAAGCATGCCGGCGCTGATGATGGGACTGATAAACGAGAACGAGGTGCCCTGGATGCAAAGCAAGCCCGTGCCGATGGGCCCGACACGGTGGCTCTGGATGAAAGTGGCGATGCCCGAGACGAAGAGCGACATGGAGACGAGGAATCCCGTGGTCTGGATGTCGAAGCGCAAGGCCGACGCTATGATGAGAGGCGGGGTGATGATGGCCACGAAGATGGCCAAGAGGTGCTGCAAGGCGGCGAACAAGGTCTCGCGGAGGGGCGGACGGTCGTTAAGCCCATAAATCAAGTCCTTCTGCGCGGCCATTATTCCTCTCGCATTTTTATCTCGCAGTTGTCGAGCGAGTCGATGATGGCCATGCTCTCGCAGCGTATGCCAGCGTCCTCGATGACCTTACGGCCATGCTGGAAAGCCTTCTCTATGATGAAAGCCATGCCTTCCAGATGCGCCCCTGCCTGGCGGCAAAGGTCGATGATGCCCTTGGCGGCGTTGCCATAGGCCAGGAAGTCGTCAACGAAAAGCACCTTGTCGTCGGGCGTGAGATAATCCTTTGAGATGACGACGTGGTATTCGCGTTGCTTGGTGAACGAGAACACCGTGGTTGAGAGCATGTCGCCCATGGTCGACGGCTTTTTCTTCTTGGCGAACACCACCGGCAAGTCGAGCAAGAAACCCATCATGATGGCCGGCGCTATGCCGCTCGCCTCGATGGTCAGTATCTTGTTGATGTCGGTGTTGGCATATCGGCGAATCATCTCCACCGCTATTTGCTTCATCAGGTTTGGGTCCATCTGGTGATTGATGAACTTGTCGACCTTTAAGATACCACCTGGGTAACACTTGCCATCCTTACGGATTCTGTCCAATAACGCTTTCATTGTGTAATTTGTTTAATTAATGCAAAATTACAAAAAGCTCGCGTCTTGTGAAAGCAATTGGACTGGCAATGTTGAAAGAATATGAAAAAAGCTCCCTTCCATCGAGCATATTCGAGGGAAGAGAGCTTATGGAGTTTATTTGTTGCCTATGGTTATTTCCTTCCGAAGTCGGCGGGTATGTCTCCCCATTGCCTTGTCTGCCACTGTATTATGGGCGTGTTGACCTTGTGGGCGCGGAGCCATTTCTCCGCCCGGCTTATGAGCGCGTAGAGAGGTTCGGTGCGCTCGTCGCGTTCAAGCTTTGTCTTGCATTGTTTCTTCTTGACCCATAGTATGGCGATGTAGGAGTCGGAGTAGATGGCCTTGTCGGTAATGCCCATCTTGTCCATCAAGGCCAAGGCGTGCACTATGGCGAGAAACTCGCCTATGTTGTTGGTGCCATACACCGTGGATCCGTCGGCATAGTATGGTCCGAAATGGAATATCTTTTCACCCGTGGCGAGGTCCACCCCTTGATACTCCATCGGCCCGGGATTGCCGGAACAGCCCGCGTCGACGGCCCAGGCGGATGAAACGCCTTGAACGTTTTGGCCCATCATGGATGTGCTTTTTTACATTCTCTCTGGCACCTCGATACCAAGAAGCTCCATGGCGTTCTTGATGGTCTTGCTCACGTTGCGCGCGAGCTTGAGACGGAAGATCTTTTCAGCCTCAGTGTCAGCGGAGAGGATGCTGTAATCGTGGTAGAACTGGTTGAAGAGCTTGGTCAGCTCATAAGTGTAGTTGGCAATGCCGGCAGGGTTATAGTTCTGGCCAGCGTCAGCCACGGCCACCTTGAAGGCGTCAAGCTTCTGTATCAGCTCCACCTCCTTGGCGTTGGGAGCGTAAGAAGCGTCGGCCGCGACAGCCACGTCGCCGCTCTTCCTGAGGATGGAGCGTATGCGCGCGTAAGTATATTGTATGAAAGGACCCGTGTTGCCATTGAAGTCGATAGACTCGGCAGGGTTGAACAACATGTTCTTGCGTGCGTCCACCTTCAGGATAAAGTATTTCAGCGCGCCCATGCCCACGATGCGGGCTATCTCACCCTTCTCCTCGTCGGAGAACTCTTTCGACTGTCCGTGTTCCTCGCTCGTCTTGCGTGCGTCCTCTATCATCTCCGCCACGAGGTCGTCGGCGTCGACCACCGTTCCCTCACGGCTCTTCATCTTGCCGTTGGGAAGCTCGACCATGCCATAGGAGAAATGCACGAGGTCCTTGCCCCACTTGAAGCCGAGGCGGTCGAGAAGGAGCGAGAGCACCTGGAAGTGGTAGTTCTGCTCGTTGCCCACCACGTAGATCATCTTGTCGATTGGGTAATCGGCGAAGCGCATCTCCGCCGTGCCTATGTCCTGGGTCATGTAGACCGTGGTGCCGTCGGCGCGTATGAGAAGCTTCTGGTCAAGGCCGTCGTTGGTGAGGTCGGCCCAGATGCTGCCATCCTCTTTCTTGTAGAAGAGGCCCTTGTCGAGACCCTCCATCACCTTGCGCTTGCCCACGAGGTAAGTGTTGCTCTCATAATATATCTTGTCGAAGCTGACGCCAAGCGCCTTGTAAGTCTCATCGAAACCGGCGTAGACCCATGAGTTCATCTTGGCCCAGAGGTCGCGGATGTCCTTGTCGCCCGCCTCCCATTTCACGAGCATGTGGTGAGCCTCCTTGATGAGCGGAGCCTCCTGTTCGGCCTTCTTCTTGGCTTCTTCCTCGCCCATGCCCTCTGCCACGTATTTCTTCTCGAGCTCGGCGCACTCTTCCTTGTAGTGCTTGTCGAAGAGCACGTAGAAGTCGCCAATGAGATGGTCGCCCTTCTTGCCAGTAGACTCAGGCGTGCAGCCGTTGCCCCATTTCATCCATGCGAGCATCGACTTCATGATATGTATGCCACGGTCGTTCACGATGTTGGTCTTCACCACACGGTTGCCGTTGGCCTCAAGAATCTTCGCCAAGCTCCAGCCAAGGAGGTTGTTGCGCACGTGGCCGAGGTGAAGGGGCTTGTTGGTGTTGGGTGAGGAATATTCCACCATGACGAGAGGAGACTCGGGCGTTACCGCCTTCTCGCCGTAGCGTGGGTCGCTGTCGATGGTGTCGAGCAGCTCCGTCCAGGCCTCAGGCGCGATGACGAGGTTGAGGAAGCCGCCCACGGCGTTGAACGCCGCCACGGCCTTGCAACCGCCAACGAGCTTCTCGCCAATCTCTTGCGCGGTGTCTTGCGGCTTCTTGTGCGACATCTTCAAAAACGGGAACACCACCAGCGTGAGGTTGCCCTCAAAGCCAGGTTTCGTTTTTTGAAGTTGAACCATCTTTTCAGAAACCTCTTGCCCATAAAGCTCCTTGACGGCGGAAATCACCGATGAGCTTATCTCTTTCTCAATGTTCATGGATTTATCTTGTCTGTTTATGTTACACATATATATATTAATCATTTGCAAAGTTAGCAAAATATATAGGAATAGTGTCAGTTTGACGCAATAAATATTAAAGTAAGCAACCATTTTTATGTTAAGCAAATTAAATAATAACAATTTTATCGCCAAATATTTTTGATTGTTCAAAAACATTTGCTAATTTTGTTTCAAATTGAAGAACTAACATTAAAAACCGAAAATCAATCATTGGTTGATTCTTGTTTAATGTTTTGATTCTGCACCATTTAAGATAAAAAAAACTAAAATTAATATGAGCACACAACAAGACGTCTACGGCAGCTTGGGCCAGAAACGCAAGAAATTCATCAATTGGCAGGCACGCACCATTTTGGTGTCGATGCTTGGTTACGCCATGTTTTATTTCGTGAGAAAGAACTTCTCGCTTGCCATGCCTGGCCTGACCGGTGAGTATGGCATTTCCAACAAGAGCTTCGGCTGGATATTGTTTTTCGGCTCCCTCATATACGGAACGTCGCGCTTCATCAATGGTTATGTGGTAGACCGCGTCAAGAGCCACATAGTGATGGCCTTGGGCTTGTTCTTGTGTGCCATGGCCAACTTCGCCTTTGGCTTCAGCGTGAATATCAGCGCGCTCATCACGGGAACCGAAAGCGGCCCCGACTTCACCTCGATGCTCATCCTCTTCATGGGTATCGTCATCATCCTGAACCAGTATTGCCAAGGCATGGGCTATCCTCCGTGCGCACGCATCCTGCCCCACTGGATTCATCCGTCGGAGCTCGCCACCAAGATGTCTATCTGGAACACGTCACACTCGGTGGGCGCCGCCTTCGCCGTGATAGTGTGCGGCACCATCATGGGCTCGCTCGGCACCGACATGAGTGCCAACGCTGACGTGGTGGCAAGGATAGCCGAGAACCTGACCAACAACAACGTGGCTGACGCCTCGACACAGGCTCTCAACTACGCCGCACACATAGGCGCGTGGAAATGGTGCTTTTGGATTCCGGCCATCATCGCCCTCTGTGGCTCGGTGTTCGTGTTGATGGGCTTGCGCGACGAGCCTAAGGACGCTGGCCTGCCCGACCTGCCCGGCACGTCGCTCGGAAAGATTGACGTGCAGAACAAGAAAGACCGCAAGAAGTTTGAGATGGAGATGGTTTGGAAGAACCGCTGGGTGTGGACGTTCTGCATTGCCAACCTCTTCGTGTATGTGGTGAGAATGGGTATCCTCGACTGGGGACCGAAGTTCCTCACCGAGAGCCGCGGCCTCGACATCTCCGAGGCTGGCTGGACAGTGGCCGCGTTTGAGATCGCCGGCATCGTCGGCACGCTGTTCGCAGGCTGGGCCACGGACCACATCTTCAAGGGCAAGGGACACCACATGTGCGTGGCTTGCATGGCAGGCGCGGCATTGTTCATGTTCATCTTCCGCTGCTTGCCTGGCAACGCAAGCCTTACGCTCACAGCGGCGGTGCTCGTTGGCGCGGGATTCTGCGTGTACGGCCCACAGGCGCTCATCGGCATCGAGCTCGGCAAGCAAGCCACGAAAGAGGCTTCGGCAAGAGCCAACGGCATAGCCGGCATTCTCGGATACATCGGCTCCGGACTCTCAGGACTGCTCGTGGGATATGTGGCCGACATCTACGGATGGACAAGGGTGTTTGAGACCATCATCGTGGTGGCCATCGTCGGCATGTTGATATTGATATCCATGTGGAAAGCCCCACGCGACGGATATGAGCGCGCCTCAAAAATCAACTATGAGGAAGAGTAAACAACTGTGACATAACTGTGTATATGAAATAAAAAAAAGACAATCTATGAAGTTCGACAAGTTCTTATCTCCCTTTGGGCACGACAAGCTGATGGAAGCGTTGGCAAAAATCAGCCACGTGGCTCTCGACATGGACGGCACCATCTACCTTGGCAGCACGCTCTTCCCTTATACCCAACACTTCCTCGAGACGCTACGGAGGCTCGGCATCAGCTATTCGTTCTTGACCAACAACCCGACAAAGAGCTCAGGCGATTATCTCGAGAAATTGCGCAAGCTCGGCATTGAGGCCACTGCGGAGCAGATGTACACGTCGTCGATAGCCACCGTCGACTACATCCACCAAAACTATCCGCAGGCCAAGCGCATCTTCGCGCTTGGCACGCCAAGCATGCAGGAAGAGTTCAGGAAGGGAGGCTTCGAACTGTGCGAGGACTCGCCTGAGGATCGCCCCGACGTGCTCGTGGCCGCCTTCGACACTACGCTCACCTACAGCCGCCTGTGCCGCGCGGCATGGTGGGCGTCGCACAAGGACATCCCCTACATCGCCACCAACCCCGACTGGGTATGCCCCACCGACCAGCAGACCATCCTCGTGGATTGCGGCTCGTTGTGCAAGGCGATAGAGGGTGCCACGAAGAGGCAACCCGACGTGGTGATAGGCAAGCCCAACCCCAACATGTTATGGTGCATACGCGACAAGTATGGCCTTAAAGACGACGAGATAGCCATGGTGGGCGACCGCATCTATACCGACGTGGCAACGGCGCAAAACGCGGGCTCGTTTGGCGTGCTCGTGCTGTCGGGGGAGACAACGCTTGAGGTGTCGCAGACTTACGAGCGCAAGCCAGACCTCACGGCGGCAAGCATCAAGGAACTTGGCGAGCTGCTCGAGGAGGCACGCGGCCATTGAAAAACGGCAGCGTTGGCAAAAATGAAACAACCTTGTAACAGCAGCGAAAAGATATTGTAATCCGTTATAGATAATTTTGTACCTAAATAATTAACTTTAACTATCAATTATGAAGATGAAACAGCATCACGTGAAAATTGCCGTGACGGCTCTTTCGATGCTCACCTCGGTGACGGCTTTCGGACAGAGCGTGAAACTGACCGGCCGTGTGCTCGACTCCGATGGATCAACCCCAATGGTTGGCGTGACGGTGCAGCAAAAAGGTTCCAAGACAGGAACAGTGACCGACTTGGACGGACACTTCACGTTGACTGTTAACGGGGCAAACCCGCAACTGACAGTTTCGTATCTTGGTTACCAAACCACTACCCTTTCCGTGGGTAGCAAGACAAACGTCAAAATCGTGATGAAGCCAGAGGCAAAGAACCTTAACGAGGTCGTCGTGACGGCTCTTGGCATCAAGCGTGAGGAGAAATCGCTGGGCTATTCGGTGACGAAGCTCGACAACAAGGAGCTCACGAAAGGTGTATCAGGCAACTGGCTGGAACAGATGAACGGCAAGGTGGCCGGACTGTCCATGTCGCAAGCAGGTACAGGACCAATGGGAACGATGCGCGTCACGCTGCGTGGCGACCACTCGTTGAACCATGGCAACAACGGCGCGCTCTTCGTGGTAGATGGCGTGCCAATCCAATCGGGAACGGTGGCAACGGGCAGCGGATCAACATACAGCAACAACGACGCGCCTGTGGACTTCGGTAACGGAGCCGCAGACATCAACCCCGACGACGTGGAGTCGGTGACGGTGCTGAAAGGCGCCGCGGCTACCGCACTCTATGGCTCGGCGGCAGGAAACGGCGCTATCGTCATCACCACGAAAGGCGGTGGCAACGCTAAGAAATGGGGCGTCACGGTAAGCTCCTCGCTCGTCTTCGAGAAGGCAAGCTATTGGCCAGACTTCCAAAAGGAATATGGCGCTGGCTCCGATATGGGTCTCAATCCCTTCGTCTTCAACAACGTGAATGCCGACAAGTCGGCTGACGGCAAGGCTTACAGCTCAAACTACTCGCGCTACAACTTCGGTGAGAAGTTTGGCGAGGGCAAGATGCGCTATCAATATAATTCTTACGACTGGGACACCGGCATGTGGACCCCAACTCCATGGGAGTATAAGGACGACTGGTACAAGGGATTCTTCCAGACTGGTTCCACATGGCGCAACAACGTCTCCATCACCGGTGGCAACGGCAAGGGCACTTCTGGCCGTATCAGCTTCACCGACACACGCAACAACTGGATTACGCCAAACACAGGCTACGTGGACGACGCCGTGTCTCTCGGATTCGACTCTCCTGTGAGCAAGCGCATCAAGATAAGCTCACGCGTCAACTTCACCAACCGCCGAAGCGGGAACCTGCCGGCAAGCGGTTACTCATCGGCCAGCCCAATGTACCAGCTCGGCTTCGGTTACAACACCAACTCCATCAACGAGTGGAAGGATGAGTATTTCAACGGAAGGTTCACCAAGGAGAACATAGACAACGGCATGACGGTGTACAAGGGTACCGACTCGTTCAACCCTTACCGCACGGCATACGAGGAGCTCAACTCCATGAACAAGACCCGTGTGTATGGCAATATGCAGGCCACTATCTCGCTGCTCAAGGGACTCAAGCTCAAGTTGCGCTCAGCTGTGGACATGACCCACACTTGGAGAACTCAGCAGCGTCCATTCTATACCAACGGCTTCCAGGAGGGTATGTATCGTGAGCAAACGACCAATGTTTATCGTTTCAACAACGACTTCCTGCTCTCATACACCAACAACAAGTTCGTGGGCGACCGCCTCGGATTCAATGCCTCTTTCGGCGGCAACAGCTACGACTATCGTTACTACAACGACCGCATCACCCTCACCAAGCTGCAGGTGGACGGCGTTTACAACGTCTACAACGTGCCATCAGGATATAGCCCTGACGTGTTCAGCTATCATTCAAAGAAGAAGGTCAACTCCTTCTATGGCATCATGGGCCTTTCGTGGGACAACACCTATTATCTTGAGTTCACCGACCGTAACGACTGGTCGTCAACTCTCGCCATGGGCCACAACTCATACAACTATCCTTCAGTGTCAGCCACTGTCCTTCTTGACCAAGTGTTCAACTTCAGGGAGAAAGCCCCTTGGATTGACATGCTCAAGCTGAAAGCGTCGTGGGCTAACGTGGGTAACGACACGTCACCTTATTCTTTGGACCGCTATTATGACAACACGTCATACTACGGAGGCTACCGCATCTCACGCACCATTCCTAACTCGAAGATCAAACCCGAGAACGAGGAGAGCTGGGAAGGCGGTATTGAAGGCAAGATGTTCGGTGGTAGACTTGGCTTCGACTTCACTCTCTATACCACAAACACGACCAACCAAATCGTGAGCGTGGCAGCTGACCAAATCACTGGCGCCACTGGCTATACCATCAACGCTGGTAAGATAAGCAGCAAGGGTGTTGAGATCTCGCTCAGCGGCACGCCTGTGAAGACTCGCAACTTCGAGTGGAACATCTCCGCCAACGCCAGCCGCAACTGGAACACCCTTGAGGCATTGCAAGACGATTGGGATCCAAGACAACCTTTCCAGCTCAACAACGGTACGACCATCGGCGGTCGTGTATATGTCTACTCATTCGTAGGCCATGAGATGTATCACCTCTACGGCAGAGGCTACACACGCGCTCCGGAAGGCGCTTTCTACCTCGACGATGACGGCAACAAGGTTGACTGCAGCGGCGCCAAGATAATAACCAGCAACGGTCTGCCCGTGAGCCCTAAGTCGTCACCGCTTAAAGACCTCGGCCGTGTCAACCCGACATGGACAGGCGGTCTGAACATGAACTTCCGCATCAAGGACGTGACGGTATCAATGGACTTCTCCGCGCAGGTTGGCGGACACGCTTATTCTACCACAAACTTCATGCTCTCATACCAGGGTCGCCTGAAGAACTCGCTCAAGGGGCGCTACGACGGATTCGTACTCGACGGCGTGCAGGAGCACAAGGCTGCCGACGGAACAATTACCTATACTAAGAACAAGACCGTGATGACCTCCGTGCAGAACTATTACAACACTTATGTATGGGTGCGCGACAACGCCGAGGAAAACACGTTCTCCACTAACTTCATCAAGTTCAAGCAGCTGCGTGTCGACTACAGCCTTCCAAGGGTCATCTGCAAGAAGACCCATTTCTTGGAAAGCGCAAGCTTTGGCGTTTACGCCACAAACCTCTTCTGCATCACACCGTTCCCACAGTATGACCCAGAGACTGCAATGGTATCGGGCGCGGAGATATACTCAGGTATAGAGACGCTTGCATACCCGATGACACGCCAGTATGGATTCAATCTTAAACTTTCTTTCTAAAGCCATGAAAACAAGATTCACAAAATATATGCTTCCCGTCGCCGCGTCAGCATTGCTTCTCGCGGGATGCACGCAGAATTTCGAGTCAACCAATTCCAACCCTAACAAGATTACGGTGGAAAGTGGCAAGCTCAACTGCTCGGCCATGTTTGAGCCGATTCTGTATGGAGGTACAAACTATTTAACTTACATAAGTTACAACTGGAACGACGAGCTCATACAGCATACTGCCGGCACAGCCTACACCACTACAACGCAGCACCGTTACGGCATAGGCGACAGCAACTGGACATCGCTATGGAACTCCATAGCACGCTACGCCAGCGACTGCAACGAGATGGGCAGACTTGCCGAGGTGCAGAACAACCCTGCAATCCAAGCCGTGTCCAAGACGCTGTACGTGATGTACATGCAAAACCTCACCGACATGTTCGGCGACATTCCTTTCACTGAGGCGTTCAAGGCTTCTGAAGGAAACATGAAGCCGGTGTTTGACTCTCAGGAAAAGGTTTATACCCAGCTTTGCTTTTACTTGGAAAAAGCCAATGAGACATACGCGCAAAGCCCTTACGTGGACAAGAGCTTACCGGCATTGGACGGCATGTACCAGTTTGACATGGCCAAGTGGCGCAAGTTCAACAACTCCCTGTATCTCCGCGTACTCGGCAGGCTCACAAACCGCATCAATACGATCGTGGACAGCACGGCAAACCTCAACGTAGCGCAGAAGATGCAGCAGATCGTTGACAACCCTGCCACATACCCTGTATTCGAGAGCAACGACGACAACGCCACGGTTCATTATAGCGCCATAGCTCCTTATTACTCAGAGTTTGACCCTAATGAGTACAACGACAACGACTTCCAGTGCTTGCGTCTCACCGAGCAGATGATAAAGATGATGGTCGTCAAGAATCCTGACGATGCCAAGATAGACACCTACGTTGACCCACGTCTGCCTATAATCGGAACTAAGCGCGGTAGCTACACCTACTGGAAAGGCACTGTATCGGGTGGACTCATAGAGAACCAGGGCAACGACGACAAGGGAGCCGCATTGCTCAACCTCGGCACCTTGCGCCGCGACAACTCCGACGAGTTCCTCATGAGCTACGACGAGGCATTGTTCGTTCTCGCCGAGGCAGCCCAGCGCGGCATGATAAGAGGTGGCGAGGAGAAGGCTCGCGAGTATTACGAGGCAGCCGTGAAAGCAAGCGTGGAGAAATGGTCTGCTTTCGCCAAGTCGAGCGTCAGCAATGGTCAAGTACCCGCGGAATATGACGTAACTGAAGACCAAATCAACCAGTTCTTGCAGTCGCAGCTCGCATCGTGGGACATCAACGACAATCATCTCAAGCTCATACTCGACCAGAAATACTTGGCCACATTCTGGGTTGGCATGGAGAGCTGGAACGACTATCGTCGCACGGGCTATCCTGAGTTGACCATCGGCGCGGGCACCGACCCTAACGATTACATTCTTCCTACTCGCATGGGCTACCCCAACACCACGGTGGCAACAAACGCCGACCACGTGGAGGAAGCGTTGAAGCGCATGGGTGGCGAAAACAACATGAAACTGCCCGTGTGGTGGAGCAAACAGGCCGCTCAGTGATAATAACCGCCGCAACTTAACATTATCATACAGACAAACACTATGAAAATAAAGAATATATTTTTGTCAGCATTGACACTCATTTGCCTTTTGGGTTTCTCTGGCTGCAAAGACAATGACGACCCAGTCGGCGATCCATACCTTACCTTTGAAAACATCGAAGGCACCATCAACGTGAGCAAGGCTGGTATAACACAGGCAAAGCGCAAGGCCGTGACCGTGCGTTCAAACAGCGCTTGGAAAGTGGCGTTGGAGAATCCTGATGACGCCTCATGGCTCCACTTCTTCATTGACGAGGGCGAGGACGACGGCCTAATCTATTATTGGGTTGACAAGAACACCACGTTTGACCAGCGCGAGGGCAAGATTACCCTGTCTGACAATGGCAAGGTGCTCAACTCATTGGACATCGTGCAAGAGGCTGACGTGCCCACCATCAGCGTCAAGGATGGCGCAAGCGATTACACAATCGCACCGGAAGGCAGCGTGCTGAAGCTTGCCATCGAAGCCAACATCAGCTGGAAAGCTTCGCTCACGCCTGACGTGGAATGGGCACACATCACCAACGTGACAGAAGACTCCGTCTTCGTGACAATCGACAAGAACGAGGAAGACGAGCGCACGGTGACCCTGGCTCTCACGGGCGAGGGCGAGTACGCCAACGTCAACTCCACCACTCTTATCACGCAGAAAGACGAGTCGCTGATTTACAACGACGACCTCAACTGGCTGCAGGAAGGCGAGGATAAGCCCACCTACGAAACGCCGGAGGTAAAGATTGAAAAGTGGGAGAAAGACATGGGATGGACTTCTTATTCCAGCTGGGCTTATGGCGGCCACGGCTATATCAAGCTTGGCAAGACCAACTACAATGGCGACATCGTATCGCCCGCGCTTACCAAGCTGAAGAAGCCTACCGACGTAAAAGTCACCTTCCAGTCGATGGGATATATCTCAAAGACCGGAGTGAAAGACGCGTCTATCGTAAAGGTTGGCGTGATTGGCCCTGGAGAGGTCAACGGCGATGAGGTCAACAGCATAAGCATCAATGGCACCGCGTATCGCTGCGTGAAATTCGTCAACACTGTCTTCCCCAACTCTGAGAATAACGAGAACGGCGAGGATTATGACCCGTGGGCACAACCTGGCTCTTACCATTCATTCACCATAACGGGAGCTACCGCTGAAACGAAGATCATCTTCGTGGGTGGTGATAATTGGAACAAAGTGAAAGGCAAGAACCGAGTGTACTTGAAGAGCGTTGAGGTTGTAAGACTCAAGTAACGACATCATGACAGCCCAATCGTCCAAAAGACGGTTGGGCATTTAATGAATAGTTTATATCAATAACAATAACAAAATCAAAGCAGAATGAAAAAACTGATTGTTATGGCAGCCGCGTGCCTCATGACGCTGGCCGCCGCCGCACAGACCAAGATCGTGGCACACCGTGGCTACTGGGATTGTGCGGGAAGCGCGCAAAACTCTATCACGTCTTTGAAACTTGCCGACAAGATTGGTTGCTACGGTTCCGAGTTTGACGTGCATCTCACTAAAGACGGTGTAATCGTTGTCCACCATGACCAGAACGTTGGCAAGATAGACATACAGACTTCCACCTACAAGGCCTTGAAAAAGGAACGCCTGAGAAACGGCGAGAAGATTCCTACGCTTGAGCAATATCTCGACGCTGGCAAGGACTTGAGCTGCAAGCTCGTGCTTGAGATAAAGAAGCAGAAGGTGCAAAGCCATGAAGACAGCCTGGTGCGCCAGTGCGTGGACATGGTAAAGTCTAAAGGCCTGACCGACAGGATAGTGTGGATCTCGTTCAGCGGCAAGGCGTGCGAGCTTCTCCACCAGCTTCTGCCCGACGCCCATATACAGTATCTCCTTGGCGACTGGGATCCCAAGACCATAAAGGCAAAGGGGCTCTCCGGCATCGACTACGAGCAGAAGGTGTTGGCCTTGCACCCGGAATGGATCAAGGAGTGCCACGACCTCGGACTGGTGGTCAACGTGTGGACGGTGAACGATCTCAACACCATCAACCAGTTTATCAAGGCCGGTGTAGACTTCATCACAACAAACGCGCCCGTGGAGGGATTGAAACTTGCCAAATAGGAAGTTTAATCTGATATATACGAAACCATACTTGTTTATATTATAGAAACCCTTACTTATTTAGGATAAACACACGAAGCCCTATTTATTTAGGATAAACACACGAAACCCTATTTATTCAGAATGAATTACAAAAAGCTATTCTCCGCCTTGGCTTTGGCCATCACCGCGAACCTCGGAGTGCTGGCGCAAGGCCAAAAAGGCCCGGCGTGGCTCTCCAATGCCGTGTTTTACCAGATTTACCCATCGTCGTACATGGACACCGACGGCAACGGCATTGGCGACTTGCCAGGCATCACGTCGAAGCTCGACTACATCAAGTCGATTGGCGTGAACACCATTTGGCTCAACCCCGTGTTTGAGTCGGGATGGTTTGATGGCGGCTACGACATCATCGACTTCTACAAGATTGACCCTCGCTTCGGCACCAACACCGACATGGTGAACCTTTTGAACGAGGCCCATAAGCGTGGCATCAAGGTGTGCCTCGACTTGGTGGCAGGCCACACGAGCGACAAGTGCCAATGGTTCAAGGAGTGCGTAAGCGGCGACCGCAACGGCCGATATGCCGACTACTTCATTTGGAGCGACTCTATCTCGAACAATGACAAGGAGCAGATTGCCCTGCGCAACAAGGAAGCCAACCCGCAAGCCAGCACACGTGGCAAATGGGTGGAGCTCGACGCCAAGAGGGGCAAGTATTACCAAAAAAACTACTATGTGTGCCAACCTGCCCTCAACTATGGTTACGCCAATCCAGACCCTGCCAAGCCATGGGAGCAAAGCGTGAACGCTCCAGGCCCACAGGCCGTGCGCCGCGAACTTCGCAACATCATGGCTTTCTGGTTCGACAAGGGCGTCGACGGATTCCGCGTCGACATGGCGGCATCGCTCGTAAAGGGCGATCCCGACAAGAAGGCGGTAATGGCATTGTGGCAGGAGATGCGCGAATGGATCAACAAGAACTATCCTGAGTGCGTGCTCGTGTCGGAATGGAGCGACCCGAAGAAGTCTATCCCCGCTGGCTTCAACATCGACTTCGAGATTCACCTTGCCGACAAGATTTACAACACGCTCTTCTTCGCTTCCGATGCCCCATGGGGGAAAAAGGGCAAAGAGTGCTATTTCGACAAGAATGGCCGCGGCAGCCTCGACTATTTCTACTCCAAATACGCCGACATCTACTCGTCGACCCACGACAAGGGCTACGTGGCCTTCCCGACAGCCAACCACGACTTCCAGCGTCTCCGTACCGGACGCCGCAACGACTTGCAGCAGCTGAAGGTCGCCATGACCTTCTTCCTCACCATGCCTGGCGTGCCGTTCATCTACTATGGCGACGAGATTGGCATGAAATATCTCCCTGGCCTTCAGCCAAAGGAGGGAAGCCGCAAGCGTTCCGGCACGCGCACGCCGATGCAATGGGCGGCAGGCGAAACGGCTGGCTTCTCCACTTGCACGCCCGAAAAGCTTTACTTCCCAGTTGATACTGAGAACGGCAAGATAACCGTGGCGGCAGAGGACAACGACCCTCGCTCGTTGCTCAACTTCGTGCGCGGCCTCATCAAGCTGCGTCATTCCTCACCGGCACTCAACAACGACGGCGCTTGGCAACTCGTCAGCAACCCATCCAAGCCCTACCCCATGGTTTACACTCGCTCAATGAATGGCGAGACTTACGTGGTAGCCCTCAACCCGTCAAACGAGAAGGCGGTTACCGCGATAGGCCATCTTGGCAAGGCTGTGAGCGTTTCGCTCACGGGCAAGGCAAAATACAAGAGCGGCAAGACCACCGACAACGTTGAGCTGTCGCCTGTCTCGGCCGCGGTGTTCAAGATAAAATGAGCGCAGACACCGCGCTACATAAGAAGAAGATTATGAAATAGCGGATTGTCACCAAACCGACAACTCCACAAACGACTTACCATTTCCCTGCAAAGCGACTGTCGCCTTCCGATAATCGGACGCGGTCGCCTTGTAGGGATTTTTCATGTATGTCTGTGGATTCACCGCCACGAGCGGAAACCAGCTGAACTGCACCTGTACCATAAGCTTGTGTCCCGGCATCAGCACGTGGGCTATGTCGGGCATGGTAAAGCTGATGTTGAAGTCCTTGTTGGGCGTTATAGGCTTTGGCTTCGAGAAAGAGTGGCGAAAGCGCGCCGGCATGACGTCGCCACGCACAAGCATCTCGTATCCGTCAGGGCGCACGTCTATGAGTTTCACCACGGCCAATAGGTCAGTGGCGTCGGTATTGAGCACGAGGTTCACCTTCACGGGGCCCATCATCCGAAGAGTGTCTCGCGTGGCGGGCCACGAAAAGGTGAGCACGTCGCCACGTTTAGAGGCGAACCGCTGGTCGCCTGCCATATACGCGCGGTCACGACCGCGAGTCGTCACATTATTATAATATGGCACGGGGTTGTCGGGGTCCGACACCACCGTGCCTCCGCCGAGACACAACCTTTTGGCGCGAGCGTCCTTGGGTGGCCAGCAATCCAATGTCAGCCATTGGCTTTCCACGTCGCGGTCTTTCATTATCTCCTTGCGTGTCTCGCCAGAGGGCAGCAATGTCACGGGCGCGGGCCGTTTGCCTTTTCCCTCAAGATAATGGGCGAAGAACGGGTATTCTATCTCGTTGATGAAATAGGCCGCCGTGCCGGCACCGAACCACGCGTCGTCGAGGTGCTGGTAACCACTGTTCCCCCAACCATGATGATACCATGGCGCTTCCACGAGATAAAGCGGAGTCTTGGGCGACTGCTTGGCTATCTGCCTCCAAGTGGTCCAAGTGCCATAGTTGTCTTCAGCGTCGTAAAGGCCGCCAACAATCATCACGGCTGGCCTTATCTTGCCCAAGCTGCTCGTTGAGCAATGGGCTTGCCAGTAGCTGTCATAATCAGGATGCTCCACTATGTCGTTCCAAAATGACCCTTCCTCCATCACTGGGCTCAGGATATCAGCTATCGGCCGCTTGTAGAACACGTCGACCGTGGTGTCGACAGGCGCGAGCTTGCCCATCGCCTTCACCGAAGGGTTCCGCCGCTGCCTGAAGAAAGAAGAGCCGAAGCCGTAGCTGTCCATGAGCATCAACGCCCCGTTATGGTGAATGTCATCGCCCATGAACCAGTTGTTCACGGGTGCCTGTGGCGAAGCCGCCTTGATGGCCGGATGGCCGGAGCGCGCCGCCATGAAAGCGTAGAAGCCAGGATAAGACGTGCCTTTCACGCCCACGCGCCCGTTGGTGCGACAGTGGGCGAGCAACCAGTCCACGGTGTCCCATGTGTCAGTCGCCTCATCCGTATCGCCTTTTTTCTTCTTGGGATTGAACGGGCGCGATTGCTCAAAACACCCCTCGCTGAGATACGTGCCCCTCACGTTTTGCCTCACGATGATATAGCCATGGTTCAGGTACACGCTGTCGAGCCCAAAGCTTTTCTTGCTAAAAGAGTCGTCGTTGTATGGCCGTAGCGAGTAGGGCGTGCGCATGATAAGCACAGGCGCGTGGTCGTTGCCAGCAGGCTCATAAATCTCGGTGTAGAGCCTCACGCCGTCGCGCATGGCAATCATGGCGTGCCGCTTGGTATAGTTGAAACTATGGGCGCATACTGAAAAAGCGCAAAGCAGAAAGACGATTAGATGGATATGTTTTCTCATGGTTTTGCAAAGATAGTACAAAAATAATAAAAACGTGGGATGACATGGATTATTTTAGTCAATATTAGTTGCGTAATAATTGGAATATTTGTAAATTTGCAAAAAGTCTTGTTGATATTAACCGCAAACGACAAGGCAATACATGTATAATCAAACCATTAAAAAACAAAAACATTATGGCTAAGAAAGGTGAAGTTTATAAATGCAAGCACTGCGGTGCCATGTTAGAAATATTGCACGATGGCGCCAACCCCGCATGCTGTGGCGAGCCCATGACCCTGGTTAAAGAGAACACGACCGACGGCGCCAAGGAGAAGCACGTGCCCGTGGTCGAGAAGATAGACGGTGGCTACCGCGTCAGCGTGGGCAGCGTCGCCCACCCCATGACGCCCGAACACTACATTGAGTGGATTGAGCTGCTGACTCCCACGGGTGTACAGCGTCGCTACTTGACACCCGACGACAAGCCCGTGGCTGAGTTCAAGACCGATGCCACGGAAGTCACGGCACGCGAGTATTGCAACCTCCACGGCTTGTGGAAGGCATAATCGCAGCTTGAAACCTGACAAAACATAGGTGATACAAGGCAGGGGCGGCCACATGGCCGCCCCTTTATTATAATACCCCAATGCTCGCAGTTAATAGTGGAACGAGCTGCCGCCCAAGAACTCTCTCAAGAGGCTTGTTGGCGGAATGTCGCGGTTGGGTATCGGCCTTATGTATTCAAGGAATTTCCTAAGCCGGTACGCCTCCGAGTATTCCTCGGCACACTCCGGCACTTGCGTCAGCAAGGGTTCTGCCTGCTGCTTTATCACGGCAAGCTCGAAGAGCATGGCCGAGTTGAACATGGCGTCGGCGTTCTCTTGGTACGGGAAAATCCACTTGTTCTCGCCGGCGCGCACCGACGGCCAACGGTGTATCGACTCTCGCGCGCTCACCCCGCGGTATTTGTAGTCGCGAATGATGCGCCTCAACAGGCGGTTGTCGGTGGTGGGTATGTAGTTGTGGTCGTCGAGCAGGATGGTGGTGAGAGCCGACACATACACCCTGAACTTCTGTTCCTCTGGAATCTCGGAGGTCAGCTCCGGGTTCAAGGCGTGTATTCCCTCAACCACGAGCACGTTGTTTGGCTCCATCCTCAGCTTTCTGCCGCTCGGTCTCGACTTGCCCGATTGGAAGTCGTATTTCGGCAGTTCCACCTCCTCGCCCTTGAACAGCTTGTTGAACTGTTCGTTTATGAGCTTTAGGTTCAGCGCGTAGATGCTCTCATAGTCGTATTCGCCGTCGACGTCTTTTGGCGTTAGCTCCCGGTCCACGAAATAGTCGTCGAGCGATATGGGCAAGGGCCTCAGGCCATTGGCAATGAGCTGAATAGACAGCCGCTTGCAGGTGGTGGTCTTTCCCGACGACGACGGCCCTGCCAGCAGCACGAGCTTTATGCCTTCGCGCGCCGATATCTCGTTGGCAATCTCGGTTATCTTCTTTTCCTGCAAAGCCTCCGACACGTTGATGAGGTTCGTGGCCTCGCCCTTGTCCACCAGCTCGTTGAAGTCGCCCACGGTTCTCACGCCGATGATGTCCTGCCAATGATGGTGCTCCTTGAATATGCCGAACATCTTGTCCTGCCTTGTCATCTCTGGCAGCTCCTGCGGGTTTTTCAAGTCGGGGATGCGCAGCAACAGCCCGTCATAGTATTTCTCCAGTCCGAAAAGATAAATCATCGAGGTGTTGGTGAGCAGCGAGCCGTAGTAGTAGTCCACGTAGTCGGCCATCTGGTAATATGTGGTGTACAGTCGGCCATAGCTCTTCAGCAGCTTCACCTTCGCGGTGTCGCCCTTCTCGGCAAACATCCTCACGGCGTCTTCCGTCGGCACCTCATGGCGGTGTATGTCTATCTTGGCGTCTATTATCTCCTGCATCCGCTTTCTTATCCTCGCGGTGTCGTCGTCGGTAATGTCGTGCCCTATCACCAGGTTCACGTAGTAGCCATTGCTCACCGGTATGTCTATCACCACCCTGCTGCAAGGGTAGAGGTCGTGCACCGCCTTGCAGAGAATGAAAAAGAGCGTGCGGGTGTAGCAACGCGACCCCGAGCCGGAGGTCATGTCGAGAAATTCCACGTCCTTGTCGCGGTATGCCCTGAAGTGCATTCCCTCAACCTTGTTGTTGACCTTCGCGCATACCGGTTGAGTGGTCATTTTCAATCCAGACTGAAAAAAAATTTCAGATAATGTGCTTCCAGGAGCAATGTTAATCAATTTTTTATTATTTTTGCAACGGATTTGTAATGCCTGTTTCATTTGCGACACGTTTATGTTAGACTTAACATGATTCCATGAATGATATTCACGGTGTAAAATTAGCAAATTCCGTCATGCAGAGCAATAGCCGTATTATAAACATAGTTAAAATATGACAATTCTTTTATTAAAGATTGTTGGTGCCCTCGCGCTCCTCATCTATGGCATGAAGGTGATGAGTGAGGCCCTGCAAAAACTGGCTGGTCCACAGCTGCGCCATGTGCTTAGCGCCATGACCACCAACCGCGTCTCAGGCGTTTTCACGGGCATGCTCACCACCGTTGCCGTACAATCGAGCACAGCCACCACGGTGATGACCGTATCGTTTGTCAACGCCGGGCTGCTCACCTTGGTTCAAGCCATATCCGTAATCATGGGTGCCAACATCGGCACGACGCTCACCGCGTGGATCATGTCGGCAGGCTTCTCGTTCAGGATAAGCGACTTCGTGTGGCCTGTCTTCCTCATCGGACTATTGCTCATATATTCCAAGAAAAACCGCTATGTAGGCGACTTCCTTTTCGGCGTGGCGTTCATGTTTCTCGCTCTTGCCACGCTTGGTGAAAGTCAACTGCCTCCTGAGGAGCTAAACGCGCTGAAAGGCTTTTTCGCCTCGTTTGACCCCAACAGTTTCGGAACCATATTGTTGTTCCTCCTTTTCGGCACCATTCTCACGTGCATCCTTCAAAGTTCAGCCGCCCTCATGGCCATCACCATGATGCTGTGCACCCAGGCCGGACTGCCCATATATCTTGGCATAGCCCTCGTGCTGGGCGAGAACATAGGCACCACGCTCACCGCCAACCTCGTGGCGCTCACCGCCAACACCGAGGCACGCCGCGCGGCCTTCGGCCACCTTTTCTTCAATGTCTTCGGCGTCATCTGGGTGCTGTGCGTCTTCAAGCATTTCGTCAACTTCGCCTGCGGCCTCGTGGGTTTCAACCCGATGGTCGACGTCCCCACCGGAACGCAGCTCACCTTCGCCCTCGCAGCCTTCCACTCGTGCTTCAACGTTTCCAACACCATCATATTGCTGCCCTTTGTCAAGCATGTGGCTAAAGTGTGCTGCTGGGTTTGGAAGCCAAGGGCCAACACTGACGACGACGACTTCCGCTTGCGCTTCATACAGAGTGGCATCATGAAGACGCCGGAGCTCTCAGTGCTGGAAGCTCAGAAAGAGATACAGAGCTTCGCAGAGCGCATACAGCGCATGTTCGGCATGGTGAGAGACTTGCTCGGAGAGAAGAACGAAGACAAGTTCGTGAAGATTTACGACCGCATAGACAAGTATGAGAACATCTCCGACAACATGGAAATAGAGATTGCCAAATACCTCGACCAGGTGAGCAACGCCCACCTCTCCGACGAGACGAAAGGCAAGATTCGCTCCATGCTGCGACAAATCTCGGAGCTGGAGTCTATCGGCGACGCCTGCAACAACATGGGCAGGACCATCAACCGCAAGTTCAAGTCGAAAGAGGACTTCAACGAGCGTCAATACGACCACATTCACCAGATGTTCGAGCTTGTGGACGACGCCCTCACGCAGATGAACGTGCTGCTGAAAGGCCACAGGGAAGAGCTCAACGCCACGCGATCGTTCAACATCGAAAACGAGATAAACAACTATCGCAACCAGCTGCGCAACGAGAACCTCACCGACATCAACAACCACCAATACGACTACGCCTCCGGCTCTATGTACATGGACATCATCCAGGAGTGCGAAAAGCTTGGCGACTATGTTGTCAACGTCGTGGAGGCGAGGATGGGCATGAAGGCTTCCGCCTGACACAAGGCAGGGGCGGGCCCTGTGCCCGTCAGCAACCCGAAAGAAACACCAACCATTCCCGTCCGCAACCCGAACGGGAAGGGCATTGCAAGGGCCGGTTTTATGCCGGCCCTTGCAAATAGAAAAATATTTTACAAATGGTCGTCTGAGAATCGATTTTTTTCAACCAAGCAGTCTCTTGGTCGTAAATGACGCGATTATGGGCCGTTTTGATAAACAGTTGATTATTAAGAAGTTATGATTTTAGCGGTTTCCCAACGTTGCAAATTCGCTAAAATCGCGTCGCCGTTACAGTGCAATCGCGATGCCGTTACGGTGTAATCGCGATGCCGTTACAGTGTAATCGCGATGCCGTTACAGTGTAATCGCGATGCCGTTACGGTGTAATCGCAAAACTTTTTGGCCGAAAACCGTCCGACGATGCCGCGAAGCGGCAAAAGGCTACCCTTTTTCCGCTCTATTTGCCCCTGTTTCCAAGTGTTAAATTCCGGCAATAATATTTTACAATTCTGCTAAACGCGACGCGTCCCGTCTGTCGCTATCCCATCGCGCCAGTCATCCTCTCCACATCGACTTTCGCAAGGTCGCGAAGGCCATCGCCGCCTATGGTCACGAAGCGGTCGGCATGGCGCAAGGCTATGTCGAGGTCGTGGGTCGACACCACCACGAGTTTATCCATGTCGGTGGCAATGGCGTGAAGCATGGCCATGGTGGTCTTCTTGCTCTCGTAGTCGAGAAAGGCCGTTGGCTCGTCGAGGAGCATCACCGGCGTGTGTTGCGCTATCGCGCGCGCTATCATCACCTTTTGCCGCTCTCCGTCGCTCAGGGTACTGATGCCACTACTGGCAAACGCCGACATGCCCGTGAGCCTCAAGGCCCGCTCCACCATCGCCTCGTCGTCTTTGCCAAGGTTACCGAAGAAGCCCGTGTAGGGCATCCGCCCCATGGCCACCACGTCGTGCACGCTTAGGTTCACCTCGTCGGGTTGCTCAGTCAGCACCACGCTGAAGACGCGCGCCAGCTCCTCCTTGGAGAGCGAGCGGCACGACACCGCCGAGTCGCCCTCTTGCCATCGCGCGTCTCCGGAAAGGGGCGGTTGCAAGCCAGCCAACGTGCGGAGAAAGGTCGACTTGCCCGAGCCGTTGCGTCCTATGAGGCACACCAGTTGTTGGCAGGGAAACAGGCCGCATAGCGGACCCGCTATCACCTTGTGGCGATAGCCAATGGTCAAATTATCTATTATTAACCGATTCATACTGCAAAATTATTAAAAAACCCACGATAGGCTTGCTGCTTTCAAAAAAATATCTTACCTTTGCACCACATTTGTATGGATATGGTCTTTCAATGACTTATTTCCATCACATTTGCCCAGATGGCGGAATAGGTAGACGCGCTGGTCTCAAACACCAGTGCCGCAAGGCATCTCGGTTCGAGCCCGAGTCTGGGTACTTTTGTTACATCACGATAATCGCTAAAGCCTTATAAACAAAGACTTTAGCGATTTCTCTTTTCCCGAGTTGCTCCATATTTGCTCCATTTCAATTGGATAAGAGCAGATTTATTACCGTTCGGCGCTAATCGATTCCGTTCATTTCCATTCGCTTTGGTTTGAGTTTGTATTTTCCAGATTGTTTCGTTGCAAAGTTGGGAGGAAGTTACTATCTTTGTACGCAAAACGGATTAATATGGAAATCGCTCATATCTCACAAGAATATATACAAGCTGTAAAGGACATCAAGAGTGCCATACTCAAGAGTCGCTATGCAGCCGCCAAGCAGGCCAACAAAGAGCTGTTGAAGCTCTACTACTCCGTTGGTGGCTACGTCTCTACCCATAGTCGTGACGGATATTGGGGCAGCAACGCCATCGACACGATTGCCAAAGGACTACAACAAGAGTTGCCAGGGCTGAGAGGGTTCTCAACGACAAACATCAAGAATATGAGAATCTTCTATGAGCAGTGGAGCCCCTATCTAAATCGTCAGACACTGTCTGACGATTTAATAAGCAGCTCATTATTAGATGTATATGTAATTCGGCAAATACCATCTGCCGAATTTCCAATGGATGACTTTATGAGCGTTGGCTTTTCCCAGCACATGGAAATCATCTTCAAAGTAAACGATTTGAATGAGCGACTGTTTTATATATACAGATGTGCTGTTGAGTTTTGGGGGTATAGGGAACTGAAACGCCAACTGAAGTCTGACCTCTACCATAAAGAGGGTTCCATCCATCAAACCAACTTCGACCACACAATCTCCGACGATGATTTCAAGCGGAAGGCTTTACAGTCTTTCAAGGATGAATACCTGCTCGACTTCATCAACATCGAAGACCCTGAGGATGTTGACGAACGGGTGATTGAGCAGAGTATCATTCAGAACATCAAGAACTTCATCATGGTCTTCGGCAAGGATTTCGCTTTCATGGGCAACCAGTACCACCTTGAAGTTGAAGGTCATGACTATTACATAGACTTGCTTTTCTTCTCTCGTAAGCTGCGAAGTCTTGTTGCTTTTGAATTGAAGCGAGGTGAGTTCAAGCCAGAATACACTGGTAAGTTGAACTTCTACCTCTCTGCCCTTGACGAGTACGTGAAGCTGCCCGATGAGAATCCGTCTATCGGCATCATCCTCTGCAAATCCAAGAGCGACAAGATTGTGGAGTTGTCTTTCCGCGACACCTCCAAGCCAATGGGCGTTGCCACCTATCGCACATCGAGCGAGTTGCCCAAAGAGCTGCGTGACGCGCTGCCGGATATGGAGGACTTGAAGAAGCTATTATAATAATCAGGCAATCAACAAAAGACTTTTGTCGTTCGCCCACCACAACCTTGCGATGGTCGGTGGTGCCGACAAGCTATGCTGCTACTTGGCGGATGGCAGATTGACTATTTATGTTGAGGTCATCACAAGCAAAATACCTCTTCCACTCTCAGGTTCTGGCCTCCTGACCAAGACCTACAGCAACCTCTTCTACGGAGCCGATTACGATGCATTTGATTTCGGGACTTCCAGCGGCGCGTATGGCTATGCCCCGTCACGCTGTTCGTGCTGGGGCTATACCCGAAGTATATCTATGTGAAAGAAGTGTAGACCTACAGTAAAGTCATAGAATAGCATTATGTTTTGTAAGGTTAATGCAAAATTAGCCTACATAAAATCTACTTCCTATTGTCAAAGTTACCAGATAGCATTTTATTCTCCACACGCCTTATCACTTGTATACTGATTTCATACAAGGCGTATAGAGGAATAGAAACAACAATACACGAGAATATATCAGGAGGTGTTATTATTGCTGACAACAATACGATAAGCACAATGGCATGACGGCGATATTTTATAAGTAGTGAAGACTTAATCAATCCAAATCTCGCCATAAAATAAGACAGAACTGGCATCTGGAATATTAGCCCCATTATCAAAGACAATGAGAGAAAAGTAGAGATATAGCTATCCAGTGTGATATTGATTTTCACCATCGGTGCGACTTGATACGTCCCAAGAAAGCGGAAGGACAATGGCAAGATAATAAGATAATTGATGATCAATCCTAAGAAGAAAAGCAGATACACTGCTGTTAATGTTATCTTAGAGCCGTGCCTTTCATTATCATAGAGAGCCGGGGAGATGAACCTATATATCTCGTAGACAATGTAGGGGGAAGCTAATAGCAAGGCTAGATATAGGGAGGTGGACACATGGGTCATGAACTGCGATGACAACTCTGTAGTCATCATGCTTACATGGAACTGATTGACTACGAGATGAATTCCAGCTAAATCAACCCAATGCTGCAACACTTTGTACAGAATAAAGTCTGATTGTGTGGGCCATAGTATGATTTTCCATGTCTCGTCTTTTAGACAAAAGATAGCAATAGCAAGGATAGTAGTAACCCCTATAATACGAAACAACATTTGGCGGAACACCTCAAGGTGTCCGCCAAACGTCATCATTTCTGGCTCTTTATGCTTCGTCGCCATTAGTATAATCTTCTTTCTTCTCGTTTTCTTTGATATCGTCAGGCTTGTCGTCTTTCTTGTCTTGCGTATCAGAATTCCCGTTGACAGCATCCTTGAAACTCTTTACGCCTTCACCCATTCCTTTCATCAGTTCTGGTAGCTTCTTCCCACCAAAAAGCAAAAGTGCTATTCCGGCAACAAGAAGGAGCTCCGATGTACCAATCATCAATAATGAACTTGTAAACATATTGTTACTCCTCAACTATAAGATAAATGTCGTTTGTACTGAAGTTAATCTCCCAATGACCGTTGGACGCTGACTCCCAATGATATTTATCACTCATAGCGTCCCACCACTGCTGAAACTTAGTTCCAGTCTCACCAAGGTCTTTGACGAGCTTTTCATACAACTCGTCATTGTCTGAAGTTACAATTTTGGCCAGTTCGTTCAGACCGTTACGCCTCTCGAAAAGCTGCTGTATAGTCAGCTTCTCTTCTTCGGTGACTTGTCCTACTTTCTTTTTCATTTCCAATCTTTTCTTTTTTCAAATGGATCCAAATAGTCTATCTCTTTTATGTCCTCGAAGTCAGGCAAGAACTCACCATGCTTTCGGATATTTCTAAGTAACGTCATAGAGGCATTCCGCTCAATGTGGGCCACAACACATTGCTCATGTGATGGCGTATTGACTTCAAAAGTTGTCTTTCTGTTCAGCCATACACAACGTTTACATTGCCATGCATCGCAATGACGGCAGATGGGAGCATACTCCAATTCGTACAGCTGCTTATTCTTAATGTCAAGGCCATGCTCAAGGTCGCCACAACCGTCCTCTGCATCTTCATAATAAAACGCAGAGCATACATAGAACTTTCCATTGGGAGCCAGAGTAATTGAGGTGTTACCTGCACCACAATTATTCATTTCTCTGAGCATCATACGGTCAGTTAGAATGTTTAATTGAGGCGACAACCCCTCTACGTACATAGTCTCGATATCGTTCGCCAAATCAAGCAATGCCTCTTTATAGAGTTTGAAATCATTGTCACCAAACTTATTTATGTCTGTTATCATGACATCCACCCTTGTTGTTTGTCTTAACAGATGGCTTAGCTTTTTATAGTTAGCAAAGAAATCTTGCTTGTCTGTTCTGACGATTATCGGCACATGCACATCGTTAAATACATCTACCTCCCATCCATCGGCAACTAAAGCATCCGAACTGCTGTCCATAATAGAAGCTGGAATAATGTTATAATGGTCAACAGAGTCGATGGCCTCCATATATTCATTTGGCAACGAATAGTTTGGATAGACAAACTGTACCGATAGATTCTCCTTCATTGCAAAGAGGATGCCAGCCTTTAGAGTATCTAATGGCATGAGCCGCTTATCTGTTTTTGGAACAGCGTAATGGCAGAAAGATGTGCTGGTGTCATCCAGTAATATCACTAAGTATTGAAGCATAACTAACAATTTTGAGCGTTTTGTGCGTTTTGCAAATGACGATAACTTGGATCTTTCTCTTTCGCTAACTTGTGGTTAAGCTTGTTCCAATAATAGTTATTCGCCCTAACACGTGCCTTGTGCATCTTGCAGATAGCTGTTGCTCTCTGATAGATGGTCGGTGTATCGGCAGCATCATAGTTCTCGCCTTGGCACCATGCACATCCGCTTGCCACCTCACAATTCCTGCACTTTTCAGGAGATTGCGTCATACGGTCAAGGGTTAGGAACGGACGCAATTTGTTTTGATCAATTCCGTCTCGAACATTACCGATAATAATAGGCTTCTTACTACGCAGAGAGTATGCGGCAAAACGTGTACAGGGATAGAAGTTGCCTGCAGCATCCACAGACAGCATCATGCCGGCACCGCACCAATTGTTGTTTTCAGTGATTGGATTAAGAGGGCGACCTATATTACTTTGGTAGAAAGAACATGCATTCTCCTTATAAAAGCCACCGTCTATTATGGCATCAGCCAGCTCCATCAGCTGCTCCTCGAATTTCTCATCATCACCTTCATTCCAAACATTTTCAAAAACGCAATTGATGTTTACCTCGTGAATCCCCAAACTATAAAGATGCAATACACTCTCTTTTATGTAAGGTATATCAGCAGAACTGATGGTAACCTTTGTACTAGCGCCTGGAATCTCTTTCAGCCATAATGGAATATTCTTTACAACATCAAGATAGGATCCTTTACCGGTGTTTTTGTAAACGCGGTTAAGATCATGCTTGCGCTGTGTACCATCTATTGTTATGCCAACACTGATATGCTCTATGTTCTTCTTGACATACTGTTGGACCTTTTCGCTACCGAAGTTGATGCCATTTGTCGAGAAATTGAACCTATAGGAATTAAACCAATGATGGTTCCTGCGAAACATTTCCTTTTTAAGATAATCACATATCCGATCGATAAGATCAATCTCTAAAAAAGGTTCGCCACCAATGAAGTCCCATACAACAGACCTCTCAGGGAAGTAGGATGTATGCGAAAGGATATAATCAATGGCTGACTTTGCTATCTCGAAAGACATTCGCTCTTTGGAGTTCTTTCCCACGAGATAGCAATATTTACAAGCAAGCTGACAATCCTTGGTAACGATAAAAGTTACATGCTTTGTAATGATATCATTCCAAGTTTCTGTATCTCTTTCTTTCATTATTAGTAACTTAACCATGTGCATGCACCACTGCAAGTACTACTACATGATCCTGTGCAAGTTCCTTGGCAAGTTCCTTGGCAAGAATAGTAGCATGACCCGGTACACATACCTGTACATCCTCTGCCGCAGCTACCGCTGCATCCGCCTTGGCAACTGCCAGTACATCCCGCGCATCCGCCTTGGCAACTGAAGTCGCATCCTCCGCTACAGCCATAGTAGCATCCGGTCTCTGTGTGCGACTCATGTGAATTAGCTCTGCTAAGTATTGGGACATTGGCTAATGCAATGGCTCCCAAAATTGGGAGGATTCCCTTGGCGGCTTTTTTCAAAAAGTCGCGACGGTTCATGTCTTTTTCCATATCAATATTTAACTTGTAAGTTAGACTTAATTATCTTGACATTTTTCAGTTGCGTGGGCTTTTCTTGTAAAACACTCAAGCTACTCTGTATTTGCCCATAGTCTGCCAAAGGACCTATTTCTATAGCCTTTAGGCATTTCAATGGCAGATAAGTCAAAATGTAATTTTTACCATTATTTTCGTCTATACAGATTCCATCGTTGCGGTTTACAAAACTTGCTATCCGCCATTCGCATTCATAAGCCCAACTAAATGGCTTGTAAAAGCAAGCTTCTTTGTACAATGATATTAAATCTTCATCAACAATCTCGCCGGTTCTGAATTGCGTTCTTATATCCTTTCCTAATTCTTTTACCTCTGAAATTGTTTTGTAAGCGCATTTATGTAATATAAAGTTTATTTTTTCTTCAACACATGCTTTTAGCTCTTTTGCATCAAATTTTAATCTTACACCCTTAAACTTGTCGCCATACATTGACCACATTGGGATTTCACAATGTGGATAGCCTTTTCTACCGAACAACTTTACTTCATTACCTTCATAATGATGAATGAGGCTAAACGAGAATGGCTCTCTATTAAAATCTAATTTACTTTTTAGAGAATTCATTTTTTTACCACTCTTTGTGTCATTAAAAACATAATCCTTAAAGAAATGTACTTCTTTGGGGTCATTACTTTGCATTGTGTTACTTAGCTTAATAGAAATAGTTTCTTTTTCTAATGCTTTGCAACACAATATTTTGAAAAGGCTGGCCACTGACGTGTAATGGTAAAATGCCGAAGGTAACTCCTCTGCCATTTATTAAATGTTTTCGATGCCTATAGCCCCCCTGATTCGGCTGATTAACTTATATGATATGAAAAGACGTGGGAGTCTGTACTTGCTTATCCCAGTCTAAGGCTCTCGCATTGCCTATTCGGAGGATAAGCAACACAAAAAGCCCACGCCAAGAGATATTATAAGGTACAACTTCATACGAAGGTTGTAGATATAATACACCTAACATGGACGCTTTCGTTGCCGTATCTTCTCCGAATATGAATTTGCGAGATTCTAGACTGGAAGATAACGTTCGTAAACGTCCTTTCTAAGCCAAAGGCCTTGGGATATACATATCCTGCTGCCTTGAAGACTCAATTCCATCGATGTCTGATTTGCCGACTCAAACAAATGAGTTAGCATCTCGTTGGCAAAATTAGGAAATATTCCTTAAATTTGCAACATAAAGGCGGACTTTTTTGAGATAAAATGCTGTGCCCGCCAACATTATGCGATAGAACTACTCACACAATCCATTCTGTTAGTATGTGAGAATGCGATTGTGTGAGTTATCACATATGTTATAGCTTATACTGGTTGATGTTGTAGCCTTGGTCAACAAGTTCGCGGAGGAGCTCCTCGCGGCTGCGGTGACGGACATTCGGGTTCTCGCCACAGGTGGAACCAACGGCGATGTTCAGTGAACACGGAATGCGGAGGATGCTGGGCAGACGGAAGAACATGGTGTTCTCTATCTTCTTTACCTCCGCTGTCAGACAGGCTCCTTTCAGACGGCTGAGCCGACGGGTGAGGGCAGCCTCTATCTCTCGTGAGAAGTACTTAGCGATGAGTTCTTCTTTGGAGATTTCATCCGCACGCCAGGCACGCACGTCCTCAGGCTCCGCTCGCTTCGATATGCGACCATACCCCTCGATGCCAATATGCAGGCTGGGTGGAGCCTGATAGGGTTCCATGATGTTGAACTTGCTCATATCAACGACTGAGGGGATGCCATACATTCGAGGCTGCTTGGCACGCTTTCAGCCAACTTGCGAATCATGATGCGCAAGGCGAAATCATTGCGCACCTGATGGCGAGCCACCAAGTCGCCAAAGAATATCTTGTTGAACAAACTGCTTATCCACGAACGCTTGTCGCTCATCATCAAGGTTTCAGGCAATCCGCCATCCCTGAAATATTCCTCGTAACTCTTTATGATATTATTCCTATACTTATAGATAGCGTTCTTGTTGTTCAAATCAACACGCTTAAAACCAAGATATTCCTGGAAAGAAAACGGATAGATTTCTTTGATGAGATCTTTCTTGTGGACAAAGTTAATGCTTTTTGCCCGATTTAATAAGTTTTATCGAATATATTCGACAAAAACAGGTCGTTTTTATCGAATATACTCGATAAAATAGAGGTATAACTCATTCGCCGTTTCTCACCACAATGGCTATTGTCTTCATGCGCACATAGTTGTAGCTTAGGTACATGAAGCCACGATAGGCATTGCCCGTGCCCCATGAGTTCTTGGCGATAAAATATAATCGGCCATTGGCGTCGCGAGCCAGTCCGCACAGCTCCATGCAGTGGTCGTCGGTGGTCAGGAACTGCTCGAAAGCGCGCTGCCGCTCCGCTTGGGTAGGCGTGTGGCGCTCATCGGGCAACGTGGCGCAACCGCGACGAAAGTTGAAGCCAGACTCGGAGACGTCGCCCTCCCAGCACACTGGATGGCCATGACGCAGGCAGCTGACAATGGTCTTCATCAAGCTGTCGAGAGGAACATTGCGGAAGGTGTCGAGCATGCGATTGTCGGCCGCCTCCATCACGAACGCCGTGCCAAAGGGATGATGGGTGAAGCTCGTCAACGCCACGTAATCGCCCTCGACGTAAACGCTCTGGGCAAACTCCTGGGGAGTGTAGCCCACGCCAAGCATGAAGAGCGTGGGAGGAAGGTAACCTATCTGGCGGTCGAGCATGGAGCCGAGACGCGTGTCGAGCATGCGCAAGCTCCGAGAGGCGCGCGCCACCTGCATGGCGGCACGTGAAAGGGATCTGTAGCTTATGCTGCCTAAGGGATGGTAACTGTCGTAAGGCTCCATGCCATAACGCTCAATGAGCCTCAACGCCATCGGCGCCATGCCGCGAAGCGACACCCCCACCCTGCCACGCGTGAGAAAGCAAGCGCGCGCCTGCTCCTGCAACCACAAGCGGGCGAGATAGTCGGGCGAGAGGTTCACGGAGTCGCCCATCTCCAGCCGCTCGGTCTCAATGGTGGCAAGCATGGCATAGGCCCAACAAAGCTCGCTGCTACCTTGGTCTTTCACCGGGGTGGTCTTCAGCACAACCTCATTGCGAAAACTGCGAGGAACCGACTTGTCGGCCCTGTCAGCGCACGAAGAGGCCACCATAGACAACAAGACAGCGAAGAATACAGAATGCCTAAAAATGTTTTTCATTGTTCATAATCGTATTTCAACGCAAAATTAAGCATTTGCGTTCTCTTTTGGTTCATGCGACTTATTTTTTCAAGCCAAACCACGGAAGATGTCAGAAATATTACCTATATTTGCAACATAAACCTTATTAAAGACAGATAGCCCTATGATGCAACAACTGATAGATACCCTACACAACGAGCAACACACGCTCGTGGTTCTCCACGACGGTCGCGTGACCACTTACGACGGCCAAGGAGTGCGCCGCCTCTACAACATCATGAACGAGGAGCCCGAACTGCTCTACGATGCCAAGGTAGCGGTAAAGGCCGTTGGCAGGTCGGCAGCCTCGATGATGGCAGACGGCGGTGTGGCGCAAGTGTTCGCGGAATACATATCACAACAGGCTTACGACACGTTGACAGGCGCGGGCATTAAGGTTTCTTTCGACAAGAAGCTCGACCACCGCGAGTTTCTTGAGGTGTGGAGGAAGCTGGGGGAATAGGATAAAACCTGTTTGCCGTTATCCTGCCAACCCACCTTTCAGAAGAAAAGGTGGGTTACATGAACATGCCTTGCCTAAAATAGTAGTGCGATTTTCCCGTATTTGTTTGGGTAGCCCTTATAAAAGGGTTACCTTTGTGGAAAATTAGCGATAGACACAACTACAATCTAACTCAATAAATGATCATTCGTAATATCTTAACCGCAGCGGGTTGTCTCTTGGCAACCACGCTGTCTGCCCAGACTCGCTTGGCGGGTTATGAGTATGGCTCAGCCACTGCCCCCACCTGGCAGGAGTGGCAACAGCCCGAACTGTTGGGCTACAACAAGTTGCAACCCCATGCTTGCTTCACCAGCTTCGCCTCGGAGGGCGAGGCCAAGGGCGTGTTGCCAGAGAAGTCGAGCTACTGGCAGAGTCTCGACGGCAAATGGAAGTTCCATTTCGCCAAGAACCCCGACGCCCGTCCCAAGGACTTCTTCCAGACTGCCTATCCCGACCAGGGATGGGACGAGGTGGAGGTGCCAATGTCGTGGAACATCTACGGCCTGCAGAAAGACGGAAGCCAGAAATATGGCACGCCAATATATGTCAACCAGTGGGTCATCTTCAAGTATAACATCGCCGTGGGCGACTGGCGAAAGGGCGTGATGCGCGAGCCCCCCAAGAACTACACCACCTATGAGTATCGCAACGAGGTGGGCTCATACCGCCGCACGTTCACCCTGCCTGCCACATGGAATGGCCGCGAGACCTACATCAGCTTCGATGGCGTGGACTCCTTCTTCTACCTTTGGGTCAACGGCCACTACGTGGGTTGCTCAAAGGATTCGCGCGACGTGGCAGAATTTGACATCAGCCAGTGGGCCAAGGCCGGCAAGAACGAGGTTGCCGTGGAGGTCTACCGCTCGTCAGACGGCTCATTCCTCGAAGCTCAAGACATGTTCCGCCTGCCCGGCATATTCCGCACGGTGGCGGTATACAGCAAGCCAAAGGTGCACGTGAGCGACCTGAAGGTCATTCCCGCTTGGCACTCCGACGGCACGGGCCAGCTGGCCGTAGACCTCTCGGTGGCCAACGTCAGCGGAAAGAACGTGAAAGACTATACCGCCATATTCAAGCTCTTTGCCAACAAGCTCTATGGCGACGCCGAGGGCGAGGGCCAGACGCTGACGTCGACGCTTGGCACACTCACGCTTGCCAAGGCCGACACGCTGACACGCCACGCCGACTTCACCGTGGCCGGCGTAAAGCCCTGGACCACAGAGGAGCCAAACGTCTACACGCTTGTTTGCGAGCTGCGCGACAAGAAGGGCAACACCGTAGAGGCGGTGAGCACGCAGACGGGATTCCGCACGGTGGAGATACGCGACGTGGCGGCCAAGGACGACGAGTTCGGTCTGGCCGGCCGCTACTTCCTCGTCAACGGCAAGCCGCTGAAGCTAAAAGGCGTGAACCGCCACGAGACAAACCCCGCACGCGGACATGCCATCACGCGGCAGCAGATGGAGGAAGAGGTGATGATGATGAAGCGCGCCAACATCAACCACGTGCGCACTTCCCACTACCCCAACGACCCTTACTTCTATTATCTCTGCAACAAGTATGGCATCTGGCTCGAGGCCGAGGCCAATGTGGAGAGCCATGAGTATTTCTATGGCAAGGCCAGCCTGAGCCACGTGCCCGAGTTCCGCAACCAGCACGTGGGACGCATGATGGCCATGGCACACGCCCGCGTCAACGACCCCTGCATAGCAATCTGGAGCCTGGGCAACGAGGCCGGGCCTGGCGACAACTTCAAGGCCAGCTACGCCGCCGTGCACGCTTTCGACACATCGCGCCCAGTGCAATATGAGCGCAACAACGACATCGTGGACATGGGGTCAAACCAGTATCCGTCGGTCAACTGGGTGCGCGCAGCCGTGCGTGGCAATATGGGCATAAAGTATCCGTTCCACATATCAGAGTATGCCCACTCCATGGGCAACGCCGTCGGCAACCTGCAAGACTACTGGGACGCAATAGAGTCGACCAACTTCTTCTGCGGCGGTGCCATCTGGGACTGGATAGACCAGTCGATGTACAACTACACGCGCGACGGCAAGCGCTATCTCGCCTATGGCGGCGACTTCGGCGACACGCCCAACGACGGCCAGTTCGTGATGAACGGCATCATCTTCGGCGACATGGAGCCCAAGCCTCAATACTATGAGGTGAAGAAGGTGTATCAGAACATAGGCGTGAAGTGGGCCGACAAAGCCAAGGGCACGCTCGACATCTTCAACAAGAACTATTACGCTGGCGACCTCTCCGACTATGATGCCACATACAGCCTCACGACCGATGGCCTCGAGGTGGCGACGGGCAAGCTCGCCGTGGGCAGCGTGGCACCACGCCAACACGCCACGGTCATCGTGCCGGCACAGGCCAAGGGCACGCTCGACGCGAACCGCGACTACCAACTCCTGGTGCAGTTCCACCAAAGGCACGACACGCCCTGGGCAAAGGCCGGATATGTGCAGGCCGACCAGCAACTGCTCGTGCAGACAGCGGCCGAGCGCAAGGCCCTTTCCGCCGACGCTAAGACCATTGGCAAAGTGAGCGTCAAGGAGACCGCCACAAGCATAGCCGTGGATGGCGGCAAGGCCTTCAATGTCGATTTCGACAAGGCCACGGGCTCCATCCGCTCGCTGACCTATGGCGGCAAACCCGTCTTCGCCGACGGTTGCGGCCCGCGCCTCGACGCGTTCCGCGCATGGGTCAACAACGACAACTGGGCTTACCAGGCATGGTATGAGAACGGGCTCCACGACCTGCAACACAAGGCACTTGAGAGCCATGTCGTGACCAACGCCGACGGCTCCGTGTCGGTGAAGTTCGTGGTGGAGAGCCAGGGCAAGGACTCAGCACACTTGGAGGGTGCCGACAAGAACTGGAAGAAGCTGACCACGACAGGACGCAAGCCCGACTTCAAGTTCACCACCAACGTGGTCTATACCATCCATCCCGACGGCTCCGTGGAGAACCGTAGCGCCGTCTCGGCATCGCGCGCCAACGTCACGTTGGCCCGCCTGGGCTATGTGATGAAGTTGCCCACAACTATGAAGCACATGAAGTATTACGCTCGCGGCCCCGTGGACAACTATCCCGACCGAAAGACAAGCCAGGCCGTAGCCATCTGGGACCAACCCGACGTGGCCCGCGAGTTTGAGAACTTCCCCAAGCCTCAAGACATGGCAAACCACCAGGACAGCCGCTGGGTGGCCTTCAGCGACGGACTGCATGGAGCAATATTCGTGGCCGACAGCGTGATGAGCTTCTCGGCACTACCTTTCTCGGCACAGCAGCTCGCCATGGCCAACCATCCACATGAGTTGCCCGCCAGCGATGGCGTATGGCTACACATCGACCATGCCATCACGGGTCTTGGCGGCAACAGCTGCGGACAGGGTGGCCCGCTTGAGGCCGACCGCGTGAAGAGCACCAGCCAGCAGTTTGGCTTCGCCATACGCCCAACCACATCGCTGGCCGACGACAAGCTGACCGAACTGGCAAACGTGTCGCTCGACGGACAGGCACCGCTCAGCATCAGCCGCTCGCTCGACGGCAAGGTGAGCATCAGTTGCCCGACAGACCAACCCATTTATTATAAGGTGAACAACGGCAAGCGCCTCCTGCGCTACACCCAGCCTTTCGCCCTGCGCGATGGCGGCTGCGTGGTGGCCTTTGTCAAGGGGTCGAGCTTCAACTACCAGCAGCGCTTCGACCGCATCGAGGCCATACCCGTCACGGTGAAGTTTGCCAGCTCAGTGGAGAGTGGCGAGGGCGATGCCGAGCACATGACCGACGGCAATCCCAACACCTTCTGGCACACGATGTACAGCGTCACGGTGGCCAACTATCCCCACTGGGTCGACTTCGATTGCGGCACGGCAAAGACGCTAAAGGGCTTCAGCTACCTGCCACGCCAAGACAGCAACAACGGCAACATAAAGGATTATGAGGTGCAAGTCAGCATGGACGGAAAGACATGGGGACAGGCCGTAGCCTCCGGAGCCTTTGCCAACGATCGCTCGCTCAAGCGCGTAATCTTCAATAAGCCCGTGCGTGCCCGCTACGTGCGCTTCACCGCCAAGAGTTCGCAAGACGGACAGGACTTCGCCACATGCGCCGAGTTCAACGTTCTCGAACAGTAGGAAGTGCCTTTTAACCCAAATCGGTCATTAGGATTTCTCTGTGTCGTACGGCAAAGAGAAATCCTTTAA
>OASD01000041.1_pt1 | contig 93507 bp, 107 predicted proteins | sample 1475531 | NCBI WGS metagenome assembly OASD01 (sample SAMEA3360668, study PRJEB22359) | human gut metagenome | biome: ENVO:urban biome; feature: ENVO:human-associated habitat; material: ENVO:feces | place: Bangladesh | collected 2011
GAACATTTGAAGAGTTTTCAAAAGCTATTGATGAATATATATACTACTACAATAATGAAAGAATTCAGAAGAAAACAAAATGGATGCCACCTACTTTGTTTAGGTTAGCATCCATGAATGTAAACTAAATATTAATGTGTCCAGTTTTCTGGGTACACATCATAAGAAGTCCCACTTAAAACAATTAAATATATAAGACAGCTAGCGATTGATATAGGTTCAGTCGCTTTTTGATGCACTTCGTCTAAAACGGCATCGTGGAAGGGTGGGGTTCTTCTTTCTTCAAAAAAATCAGGCGAAATTTTTGCACTTTCGTGTTAAAAGAAATTTTTTAATATAAAGATTAAACTAAGCTCCATAATTTGGGGCTTTTTACTTGCTATATTACATATCTATTAAATATCGAGAATTTACTTTTAATTAAACTTGCTTGGGTATATAATATATATAAGTAAAGTAATAAAAAGTGATAAAAGGAGGTTTATTATGAAAAAGTTTTTATCATTTATTTTAGTGTTTGTACTAGTTTTGTCTATGTCTGTTAACATTTCTATGGCGAAGCTTGACGAGACTGGTGCGAAGGAAATTAGTTTTGGAACTGATAGGGGACCTGAAGAGGCAACTATAAGCATAACTGACAAAACTTATCCTATTAAGAATGGCACTGTTTTATTTATAAACGGTGAAGTAATTCCTGAAGCTGAAGTTATTATGGATGCGGGCAAGGCCATGTTACCACTAAGACTTATTGCTGAAAAGCTTGGCTACGAACTTGGCTGGAACGGTGCTGAGAAAAAAGTTACGCTTAAAAAAGACGACAAAAGCATTGACGTTGCTACTACTAAAAATGAAATGTCTAAGCTTATCAAGAATACTACTTATGTAACACCAGATTTTGTAGAAAAGAATCTTGCTGAAAGCGCTATAGTGACTGAAAGGCTTGGCAAGGACTTCGAAAAATTCTATGAAACACAAATGCCTATAACACAAGATAAGACTATTGAAAGAAGCTTAAGAAATGTTATTATTGATGAAAAGCACGAGTACAAGGACAATATTAGCTCGGATGAGGCCATGAAGCTAGTTAAAGAAAAATGTCTTGAAGGCCTAAAGAATTTTGAAAAAGTAATGAAGGAAAAAGCTAAGGACGAGCCAAATAGATTTGACGATGACATAAAATTAATCGAAAAAGATATAAATAGAATGATCTACATTGGAGAAGTATCTAAGTTTTATAGATACACAATAGGACCTTACGATGTTTTATATGATAGAACAGATGGCAAAATCTACTTCCAAATATATTCAGGAGAAACTATAATTAAGGAAATGGATGTGAATGATCCGAATTTGTATTTAAACATTTTTATTGTGGGATAAAGAAATTTCAATTAAGCTCCATTAATTTGGAGCTTTTTTCACGTCTACACAATTTGCAAAAATGATTTTTTAGTATTATAATATTAGTAAGTTTATTAGGGGTGGTGTTATAATGACGGAACTTAATAAAACAAAGTCAAAAAGCAAAGTAAGTAAGATATATAATTACACTGTTTTAGGCATATATGCTGCAGTTTTGCTAGCGTATGTAATTTTTAGACTTATGGGTAATGATGTAAAAGCAGCTAATATCTTTCTTAATGGTGTATTTCTGAGTTTAATATTTGCCCTAGTGGGACTAATATTTATCCCGAAAAATACTTTTACATGGATAAATATTATCTTGCCTGTGGTAATCAATCTACCATACTTCTTATGTCTTGTAGCTGTTACGCATGCTTTGGATATTATGGGGATTGTATCTTATTACTTTGAGCAAGTGATTAAGTCACCAATAAATTTAATAAAAGCATTTTTCTAAATATTTTTACTTAATATCTAGCTTATATAATTTTAAATCCCTCTGCTTAGCAGGGGGATTTGTGTTGTATATTTAACTTTTACATAAGAATATTTTAATTCTTCAAATAAAAATCTAGATTATCTAATTCGCTTTGATCGGAAATGTCTAAAAAGTCTATATTAATTGATTTTACTTCGGGCATATCATCAAAATTGCCCTCCCATGAAGTTTTATTAAGCACGTTTAGCGTATTTCCATCTGTGTCAATATTTACATCTTCAATGTATGCTTCACCTGTTCCTGAGAAAAAGTATGAGTAGATTAATGAACTTCCGTCCTCTTTTGAGCTCAGGCTGCCTCTAAAGCCGCCTACTTCTGCTATGCCAACGCCGATGGTCTTCTCTGATGTGATTTCTTTTGTGAAGTCTTTATTTGCATAATAAAATTTGATATCGGATGTACCATAGTCGCAATCTTGAGCAACTAGCAATAGTGGGTAGTCTATATTATTTACTTTGACTAGTGAGTATGTGTAGCTGCAATGACTAGCAACCTCATCATCAGCATATTCATCTTCTGGATAAAACTTTTTGTAGTTCATAGTGCTTAATATATCTGAGTATATTTTTTTAAGTTTTTCTATGTCGTTATCTTGCACTTTATTCGCTTCATCATCGGTCTTATTATTTTCAGCTGCTTCTTTGCTTAATTCACTCATATCTACTTTTGGCATTACTGAGCACGCTGATAAAGTCATTATTAAAACAAGGCTGATTGCAATTTTTATAAATGCTTTTTTATTCATAATGTCACTCCTTTTAGAAATTTATATTATTATAAATAGATTTTAGCACATTAGCTTATCTTTTACAAGTGATTTATAGTCTAATGGCATTGAAAAACCCTCTTCACTATTTAGTGAAGAGGGCATTTTTTATCTAATTACATCTTTGGATCGGCTTCGTAATGTGTGTGTAAAAGTTCGTGTGCTAATTCGCCGCCAACTTCGCCAAGGTATTCATCATATAATTGTTTGATTTTTGGATTGGCGTGTGATTTTCTAATTGTCTTGTGCTCATCTATATTGTAGATGGCTTCGGCTCTCTTCTTAAGTGTTGAGATCTTGCCGTTGTGGAACGGTTGACCGCCTCCACCTATGCATCCGCCTGGGCAAGCCATAACTTCGATTGCGTCGTATTTTTTTTCGCCTGATTTAACCATATTTAGAAGCTTTCTTGTATTACCAAGGCCATTGGCAACGGCGATTCTAACTTTTCTTCCATCTATGTCTATGCTTGCTTCCTTGATGCCGTTTAGGCCTCTAAGTGCAGTGAACTCAATCTCTTCAAGCTCTTTACCTGTGATTGTTTCGTAAGCTGTTCTGCATGTTGCTTCGATAACGCCGCCTGTAGCGCCAAAGATAGCGCCTGCGCCTGTTGATTCGCCCATCGGGTCGTCGAATTCTTCATCTTTAAGGTCTTTAAAACTTAGTCCCGCTTCTTTAATCATGGCACCTAGCTCTCTTGTTGTGATTACTATATCAACATCGCTGTGGCCCTTGTTTTTAAGCTCGTCTCTTGCTGATTCATACTTTTTCGCAAGGCAAGGCATGATTGATACGACAACCATATCCTTAGGATCTACATTAAGCTTTTCAGCAAGGTAAGTCTTTGCAACGGCTCCGAACATTTCGTGAGGGCTCTTGCATGAAGACGGTATGTCTATCATATCTGAGAATTGTTGCTCCATGAAGTTTACCCAGCCTGGACAGCAGCTTGTAAGTATCGGCATCTTGCCGCCTTTTGTAAGTCTTTCAACAAATTCGTGCGCTTCTTCAACTATAGTTAGGTCGGCTGCGAAGTTTGTGTCGAAAACTTTGTCAAAGCCAAGTTTTCTAAGGGCGCTAACCATCTTACCTGTAACTATAGTTCCTGGCTCCATGCCAAATAGCTCGCCTAGAGCAACTCTAACTGCTGGAGCTGTTTGAACAACAACGTATTTCTTTGGATCTGCAAGTGCTTTCCAAACTTCTCTTATATAGTTCATGCCGTGAAGTGCACCTGTAGGGCAGACTGTAACGCATTGTCCGCAGAAAGTACATGTTGTTTCGAACATGCTTCTGTTAAATGTCGAACCGACGTGGCAGTCAAAACCACGGCCAACCTCAGCAAGTGCGCCAACTGTTTGCACTTCGTTACACATTGTCTCGCATCTTCTGCAAAGTATGCACTTTTCTGGCTCTCTAATCATTGAAAGGCTTCTCGAGTCTATAGGAATATGTCTTCTTTCGCCTTGATAAGGTATATCTCTAATGCCTAGGTCTTGTGCTAGCTTTTGTAGTTGGCAGTTTAGGTTCTTAGCACAAGTAAGGCAGCTGTTTGGATGGTCAGATAAAAGCAGCTCAACTATAGTTCTTCTCGCGTTTATGGCAAGAGGCGACTCAGTCTTTATGTCCATGCCTTCTTTGACAGGTGTCGCGCAGGATGGAAGTAGCTTGCCGCTTTTAACATCTTCAACCATACAAACTCTGCATGAAGCAAGTTTATTTACAAATTTTATATCGTGTAAGTCCATGTGGCAAAGTGTAGGTATCTTTACGCCAATGGTTTTAGCAGCGTCAAGTATTGAAGTTCTCTCTGCAACAGAGACATCAACGCCGTTAATTTTTAAATTTATCATCTTAGCCATAAGTACCTCCTAAACCAATTCTACTGCCTTAACCGGGCAGACGTTCATGCAATTGCCGCACTTGATACACTTAGCAGTATCAATCACGTGCTTTTCCTTAACCTTACCTTCTATGCAGTTAACAGGGCAGTTTCTAGCACATTTTGTGCAGCCTATACACTTGTCTGTGATGTGGTAGTTAAGTAGGTTTTTGCACTTCTTAGCTGGACAAGTCTTGTTTTCACCAACGTGCGCCATGTACTCGTCTCTAAAATATGTCAATGTTGATAGTATCGGGTTTGGAGACGATTGACCAAGACCGCAAAGTGATGCTTTGCTCACAATGATGGATAGATCTTCTAGTTTATCTATGTCTTCTTCACTACCATTTCCTGAAGTGATTTTTTCAAGTAGCTCTAAAAGCCTCTTGTTACCAATTCTACAAGGCGTACACTTACCACATGATTCGTCAACGGAGAATTCTAGGAAGAATCTTGAAACGTCTACCATGCAGTCGTCTTCGTCCATGACAACCATACCACCGGAGCCCATGATTGAGCCGATGGCCTTTAAAGATGCAAAGTCAACCTTTGTATCGAATAGTCTTTCAGGTATACATCCGCCTGATGGTCCGCCTGTTTGAACAGCTTTGGCCTTTTTGTCATCTTGAATGCCGCCGCCTATTGCAAAAACTATGTCCCTGATTGTCGTACCCATAGGTACTTCAACTAAGCCTGAGTTTTTAACCTTACCAACAAGTGAGAAAACCTTAGTTCCTGGCGAGTCTTCAGTACCGATGGATGTGAACCAGTCTGCGCCATGATCAATAATTTGAGCGATGTTGGCAAAAGTTTCAACGTTATTGATAACAGTTGGTTTGCCCCATAGACCACGTTCAGTAGTTCTGTACTCTTTATTCCTTGGCATACCACGCTTTCCTTCGATAGACTCCATCAGAGCAGTACCTTCGCCGCATACGAAAGCGCCTGCGCCTAGACGAAGTTCGATTTGGAAGGAAAAGTCAGTTCCTAAAATATTATCTCCTAATAAATTATTTTCATTTGCCTTTTTAATGGCAACTTTTAGGCTTTCAACAGCCTTTGGATACTCAGCTCTAACGTAGATAAAGCCCTTTTGAGCACCAACAGCATAAGCACAGATGGCCATGCCCTCTAAAACGCTGTGTGGATCTTTTTCCAAAACAGACCTATCCATGTAGGCACCTGGGTCACCTTCGTCTGCGTTACAAATTATATATTTAATGCCTTCTGGTTGATTAAAAGCAGCTTCCCACTTTTTTCCAGTAGGGAAACCCGCTCCACCACGGCCCCTAAGGCCAGAAGCCTTTACTTCTTTAATTACATCTTCTCTTTTCATATTAAGCGCCTTCTCTAAAGAGAAGTATCCGCCTAAAGCTATGTATTCATCTAAGGACGATGAGTTGATTATGTCACAGTTTTTTAGAACGATACGTTTTTGCTTTTCGAAAAACTCACCCTTTTTAGTAATTTTGTCACCGTCAATATTAAAAGAGCCGTCCTTTTTAAGTCTGTCAAGAAGAAGATCTTTAGTTTTCTTTTGAATTTCTAATAGATTTTCCTTATTCATATGCTACTCCTTATATTTATTAATAATTTCAGTGACTTGACTTTCTTTGACATGGTCGTAGACGTCGTCACCAACAGTTACAACGGGTGCCAAAGCGCATTCACCAACACATCTAGTCTCAACTATAGAGAAAAGTCCGTCCGCAGTTGTTTCGCCCTTAGCCACATTTAATTCCTTTAAGAAATCATCCAAAAGCTTGTCAGCTCCCTTAACGTAGCAGGCAGTACCTAGACAGATGCATATAGAGTGCTTTCCTCTAGGTTTAAAAGTGAATTGACTGTAGAACGATGCAACGCCGTAAATTTCGCTGCTTGGCTTATTTAATTTAAGAGCCATAAAGTCTACAATCTCTTCAGGTATGTATCCAAAGAGTCTTTGTGCTTCTTGAAGAACAGGCATGACAGCCCCTTTGTCATTCTTCTTCTCTTCTACAAATTGTAAGAACTCGTCGAATTTCGCACGATCTTTGTTAAAACAAAAAGCCATAATTTACCTCCTTTGTATTTTTATCCTCACAAATCTATTTTATTATATAAAGGCCCCTTTGTCAATTAGTAAATATTTATATCAGAGATCGTTTATACTATAAAAATCAATATATATTTTCTTCTTTAGCAAAGAGCAAAATCGATTTACGCGTGAATCGATATTTGTCTTTGAAAAAATACGCACATATATAATAGGAAGTTTTGTTTATATTAGCTGTGCCATAAACATGGCAAAAATATACTGCTATATATATAAAGGAAGAGAAAAAAATTAAAAAAAGTAAAAATATTTTAAAAAAAGCCTTGACATAAAGAAGCTAATTATGTATAATAGATAAGTGCTTAAATCAAATGGCTATGACTAAGAAAGGTTGCGCATCATGTTTTTTGTTGCGTGATGTGGTAATTTCCCTAGTTTCATGCAAGTCTACTCAAAAAAGAAGTAGGCGATTGATTGGCATATTTTATTTACGCTTAGAGAAAACGCACGGCTGCGTGTGTAAGAGTTGACTCTCTAAGAAGTAAAAAATATTACATGGAGGTAATTAAATGTCAAGCAAAAAACAAAAAATCAGAATCAGACTTAAAGCTTACGATCACACACTTTTAGATCAATCAGCTCAAAGAATTGTTGAAGCTGCTAAAAAGACAGGATGTAAGGTATCAGGACCAGTTCCACTACCTACAGAAAAACAAATCGTAACTATTTTAAGATCAGTTCACGTTAACAAAGATTCAAGAGAACAATTCGAACAAAGAACTCACAAGAGATTAATCGATATCCTTGAACCAAACGACAAAACTGTAGACGCACTTATGAAGATGAATGTGCCTGCAGGTGTAGATATAGAAATAAAACTATAATCTATAAGATTTTATTTAAAATCCGCTGTAAATTATGGAGGTGCAGTTAATGAACGGAATTTTAGCAAAGAAAATTGGAATGACACAAGTTTTCGAAGAATCAGGAGACTTAGTTCCAGTTACTGTTCTTCAAGCCGGACCTATGGTAGTTGTTCAAAAGAAAACTGTTGAAACAGACGGTTACAACGCTATAGTAGTTGGTTTTGGAGAAATCAATGAAAAGAATGTAAACAAACCTCGTAAGGGTCAATTCAAAAAAGCTAATGCTAGCTACAAAAGATACCTTAGAGAGTTTAAAGTAGACGATGTAGAAAAATACAACTTAGGTGATGAAATCACAGTTGAAATCATGGATGGCATCGAATTTGTAGATGTTATCGGAACATCAAAAGGTAAAGGTACTCAAGGTGTTATAAAGAGACACGGCTTTGGTAGAGGTAGAGAATCACACGGTTCAAAATTCCACAGAATGCCAGGTGGTATGGGTGCTGCAACATGGCCAGGAAAAGTATTTAAGGGCCATAGAATGATGGGCCGCATGGGTAATGAAAGAACAACTGTTCAAAACCTAAAAGTAGTAAGAGTAGATAAAGAAAACGGAATTATCCTAATCAAAGGTGCTGTACCAGGACCAAAGAAAGGTTTAATTACTGTTAGAAAAGCAATCAAGAAATAGCGCTAAAGGAGGATTAAAATGCCAAGTTATAAAGTTTTAAACATGGAAGGTAAAGAACTTGAGACAATTGAATTAAATGATGACATCTTTAATCAAGAAGACAACCCTCATCTTATTTACCAAGTAGTAGTTAATCATTTAGCGAACAAACGTCAAGGAACTCAAAGCACTTTAACAAGAGCTGAAGTTAGAGGCGGTGGAAGAAAACCTTGGAAACAAAAAGGTACAGGTAGAGCAAGACAAGGAAGTACAAGAAGCCCTCAATGGAAAGGCGGCGGAGTTGTATTTGCACCAAAGCCAAGAAGCTACGGCTACAAACTTCCTAAGAAGTTAAAGAGACAAGCTTTAAAGGTAGCTCTTTCAAACAAAGTTCGTGATAATGAGCTTATTATAGTAGATGATATAAAATTACAAGAAGTTAAGACAAAATACGCTTTTGAAGCACTACAAAATCTTAACGCAAAGAAAGCATATATAGTTACTAAAGATAACGATAAAGATACACAAAGAGCTTTTAGAAATATACCATTCACAATGATTAGTGAAGCAAGAAACATAAACGTATATGACATAGTAAGACATGACAGCATGATAATTACAAAAGCTTCTTTAGAAACTATTGAGGAGGTGTTCAAATAATGCTTAATCCACATGATATAATCATAAAACCCATAGTAACAGAAAGATCTATGAGAGATATGGAAGAAGGTAAGTACACTTTCAAAGTAGACAGAAGAGTAAACAAATCTGAAATCAAAAAGGCAGTTGAAAACGTTTTTGGTGTAAAGGTTGAAAAAGTAAACACAATGAACATGCAAGGTAAGTTAAAAAGACAAGGCGCTCACGAAGGAAGAAGACCTAACTGGAAAAAGGCCATTGTTACACTTAAGGAAGATTCAAAGAGAATTGAATTCTTTGAAGGCATGGCAAATTAGTGATAGGAGGGAAATTTAATGGCTATAAAAACATATAAACCAACTACTCCGTCCAGAAGAATGATGGCATCACCTGCTTTTGAGCTTATCACAAGAGATAAACCAGAAAAGTCACTTGTAGAAAGCATTAAGAAAAACTCAGGTAGAAACAACACTGGTAGAATCACATCTCGTCACAGAGGCGGGGGAGCTAAGAAGATATACAGAATTATCGACTTTAAGAGAAATAAAATAGGCGTTGTTGGAACAGTAGCTCACATCGAGTACGATCCAAACAGAACAGCAAACATCGCACTAATTCAATACGAAGACGGCGAAAAAAGATACATCCTTCATCCAGTAGGATTAAAGGTAGGAGATAAGATCGAAGCTGGCGAACATGTCGACATCAAAGTAGGTAACGCACTTAAATTAAGAGACATCCCAGTAGGTACTTTAATCCACAACATTGAAATGAAGCCAGAAAAAGGCGGACAACTAGCAAGAAGTGCTGGTTCATACGCACAACTTATGGGTAAAGAAGGTAACTACGCACAATTAAGATTACCATCAGGCGAAATGAGAGTAGTTTTACTTGATTGTATGGCAACTATAGGCCAAGTAGGTAACCTTGACCACGAACTAGTTAACATGGGTAAAGCTGGTAAGAAGAGATTAACAGGAAGACGCCCTCACGTAAGAGGTTCAGCGATGAACCCAGTAGACCATCCACATGGTGGTGGTGAAGGTAGAGCACCAATAGGTAGACCGTCACCAATGACACCTTGGGGTAAACCTGCTCTAGGACTTAAGACTAGAAAGAAAAAGAAACATTCTGATAAGTATATAATCAGAAGAAGAAACGACAAGTAGGAGGGTTTAAATGGCAAGATCGATTAAAAAAGGACCTTTCGTAGACGAACACTTAATGAAAAAAGTTGAAGCTATGAACGAAGCCAACGATAAAAAAGTTATTAAAACATGGTCAAGACGTTCAACAATCTTCCCTGAATTCATAGGACACACAATCGCAGTATATGACGGTAGAAAACACGTTCCTGTATATATAACAGAAGATATGGTAGGACACAAACTTGGAGAGTTCGTTTTAACAAGAACTTTCAGAGGCCACGTTGACAAAGGCGACAAGAAAGCAACTGTAAAATAATAGAAGGAGGATATAAATGGAAGCAAAAGCAATAGCTAAATATATTAGAATATCTCCTAGAAAAGTACATTTTATATGTAACGAAATTAGGGGAAAAGATATAGATGAAGCTCTTTCTATTTTAAAGTTTACACCAAAGAAAGGTGCAAGAGAACTATTAGCAGTACTTGAATCTGCAATAGCAAACGCTACAAACAATTTTGATTTAGATAGAGACAAACTATATGTTAAGGATGCACAAGCAACTGATGGACCAAGAATGAAAAGATATAGACCAAAGGCTCACGGTTCAGCTTATCCAATACTAAAGAGAACTGCACACTTATCAGTTGTAGTATCAGACGAGAAATAAGGAGGTAAGAAATGGGCCAAAAAGTAAATCCACATGGACTAAGAGTCGGAATTATTAAAGATTGGAGCTCAAATTGGTATGCCGACAAGAAAAGTTTCTCTGACAATTTAGTTGAAGACTACAAGATAAGAGAATTTTTGAAAAAAGAGCTTTACCAAGCAGGAGTTTCAAAATTAAAGATTGAAAGAACAAGAAAGAAAATAAAAGTTACTATATACACAGCAAAGCCAGGTATCGTAATCGGTAGAGGCGGAGAAGGTATAGAAGCACTTAAGAAGAAAATCGAAAAACTTACTACTAAGACAGTTTTAGTAAACGTTGAAGAAGTAAGAAAACCAGATTTAGATGCTCAACTAGTAGCTGAAAACATTGCTTTCCAACTAGAAAGAAGAATTACATTTAGAAGAGCAATGAAAGGCGCTATCCAAAGAACAATGAAAGAAGGAGCTAAGGGTATCAAAACTCAAGTTTCCGGAAGACTTGGTGGAGCCGACATGGCTAGAAGCGAAGGTTATTCAGAAGGAACTATCCCTCTACAAACACTTAGAGCAGACATCGACTACGGTTTTGCGGAAGCAAACACAACATACGGCAAGATCGGTGTAAAGGTTTGGTTATACAAAGGCGAAGTACTTCCAGAAGTAACTGACGAAAGAAAGAAAAACTTTAAAAAGAGAAGTCAAGACGACAGAAAGAAAGACTTCAAGAAGAGAAGAAGAAATAACAACCAAAATACAGGCTTCAAAGACAGAAGAAACAATAACAACAGAAGAGGCTTTAAGCCAGAAGCACAAGACGCTAATAAAGAAGATTAGTAAGGAGGAAAACATACTATGTTAATGCCTAAAAGAGTAAAGCATCGTAGAGTTCATAGAGGCAGAATGAAGGGTAAAGCATACTCAGGTAACACAGTTACTTACGGCGAATACGGCCTTCAAGCACTAGAACCAACATGGATGACAGCAAACCAAATAGAAGCTGCTCGTCGTGCGATGACAAGATATATAAAAAGAGGTGGAAATGTTTGGATCAAAGTATTTCCAGACAAACCAGTAACAAAGAAACCTGCAGAAGTACGTATGGGTTCCGGTAAAGGTGCTCCTGAGTATTGGGTTGCAGTAGTAAAACCAGGAAGAGTATTATTCGAAATGGGTGGAGTTTCTGAAGACGTAGCAAGAGAAGCAATCAGACTTGCAGCAATGAAACTTCCTATAAAAACTAAATTTGTAGTTCGTGAAGAAGGTGGTGAAGCTAATGAAGGTTAAAGAAATACGTGATTTAACAACTGAAGAATTAAATCAAAAAGAAAAAGAACTTAAAAAAGAACTTTTTAACCTAAGATTCCAATTAGCTACCGGACAATTAGAAAACCCAAAGACAATTTCTCAAGTTAGAAAAGACATTGCTAGAGTGAAAACAATTGTCAGAGAAAGAGAACTTTCTCAAGTAAAGGAGGCTTAAATCAATGGAAAGAAATCTTAGAAAAGTTAGAACAGGTACAGTAGTTTCTGATAAGATGGAAAAGACAATAACTGTTGCAGTTGAAACAAAAGTTAGTCATCCTATATATAAGAAGAGAGTAAACAGAACTACTAAATTTAAGGCTCACGACGAAAACAACGAAGCAAGAGTTGGCGATTTTGTAAAGATTATGGAAACAAGACCACTATCTAAGACAAAAAGATGGAGACTCGTTGAAATTATAGAAAAAGCAAAATAGTCCTTTTATAGGAAGGGAGGTTAATAAATTGATACAAGCTGAATCAAGAATGAGAGTAGCTGATAACTCCGGAGCCAGAGAGGTACTAGTAATTAAAGTCTTAGGTGGCAGTAAAAGAAAGTATGCCGGAGTGGGCGACATCGTGGTTTGCACTGTAAAGAATGCAACACCAGGAGGCGTTGTTAAAAAAGGAGACGTTGTTAAAGCTGTTATAGTAAGAACAACTCAACCAATAAGAAGACAAGACGGATCATATATAAGATTTGATGATAACGCAGCAGTTATCGTAAAAGAAGATAAAAATCCTGTAGGTACTCGTATATTTGGACCTGTAACTAGAGAACTAAGAACTGGTGGTTATATGAAGATCATATCACTAGCCCCAGAAGTTCTTTAATGAAGGGAGGTTAAATTATGCACGTTAAAGTAGGCGACAAGGTAATTGTTATTGCCGGTAAAGATAAAGGAAAAACAGGTAAAGTTCTAAAGACATTACCTAAGAAAGACCGTGTCGTAGTTGAAGGAATAAACATTCAAACTAGACACCAAAAAGCTCGTGGACCTCAAGAACCAGGTGGTATCATTAAAGCAGAAGGAGCAATACATGTTTCTAATGTGATGGTATACAACGAATCACTTAAAAAAGGTACAAGAGTAGGCTATAAGGTTTTGGAAGACGGCAAGAAAGTTAGATACATGAAAGCCGACGGAGAAACATTAGACAAATAAGGGAGGTAGAACGGATGGCTTCCAGACTGGAAACAAGGTACAAAGAAGAAATTGTGCCTCAAATGATGGAAAAATTAGGATATGATAATATAATGCAAGTTCCTAAGCTAGACAAAGTTGTTATAAACATCGGTTTAGGAAATGCGAAAGAAAATCCAAAAGTTCTTGAAAATGCCTTAAGAGAGTTAGAATTAATAACTGGACAAAAACCAGTTGTTACTCACGCTAAAAAATCTATAGCTAACTTTAAGCTAAGAGAAGGCATGAAGATTGGATGTAAAGTAACACTTAGAAGAGACAAGATGTACTACTTCTTAGACAAGTTAATGAACATCGCTCTTCCAAGAGTAAGAGACTTTAGAGGTGTTAGTAGCACTTCATTCGACGGTAGAGGAAACTATGCATTAGGTATTAAAGAGCAATTAATCTTCCCTGAAATCGTATACGATGAAGTAGATGAAATCAGAGGTATGGATATAATAATTGTTACTACAGCAAATACTGATAAAGAAGCAAAAGAATTCTTAGAGCTTCTTGGTATGCCTTTTAGAAAGTAAAAGGAGGAAGTAGATGGCTAAAAAATCAATGGTTGCTAAGCAACAAGGTAAACAAAAATATAAGGTAAGAGAGTACAATAGATGCAAGATTTGCGGAAGACCTCACGGTTACCTTAGAAAATATGGAATTTGTCGTATATGCTTCAGAAAATTAGCATATAAGGGAGAAATTCCTGGCGTTAGAAAAGCAAGCTGGTAGAAGGAGGAGTGATGTAATATGATGACGGATCCAATCGCGGATATGCTTACAAGAATCAGAAATGCTAACTCACAAAAACACGATTCAGTAGATATTCCGAAGTCAAGAATTAAACAAGAAATCGCTCAAATACTTTTAGATGAAGGATATATAAAAGGCTTTGAAGTCGTTGAAGACAACAAGCAAGGCATAATAAGAGTTGAACTAAAATACCTTCCAAACAAAGAAAGAGTAATTTCCGGTATAAAGAGAATTTCTAAACCCGGACTTAGAATATATGTAAATTCAAACGAAGTGCCTAAAGTATTAGGTGGATTAGGTATAGCAATACTTTCTACATCCCACGGTCTTATGACAGACAAAAAAGCTAGACAAGATAAAGTGGGCGGAGAAGTAATCTGCTATGTATGGTAAAATTAGCTAGGAGGAGTAATAATGTCAAGAATAGGTCTTAAACCTATTACAGTACCTCAAGGCGTAGAAATTAAAGTTAATGACGGAGTAGTTACTGTAAAAGGACCAAAGGGCGAACTAAAAGAAAACATCTCAAAAGATCTTACAATCAAAGTTGAAGATGGCATCTTAAACGTAGAACGTCCTAACGATGAAAAGAAAATTAAAGCTCTACACGGCCTAACTAGATCACTAATCCATAATATGGTTATAGGTGTAACAGAAGGTTTCTCAAAAGAACTTACTATTATAGGTACAGGTTATAGAGCACAAAAGAATGGAAAGAAATTAGCTTTAACACTTGGTTTTTCACATCCACTTGAACTAGAAGATCCAGAAGGAATCACAGTTGAAGTGCCTGAACAAGACAAGATCATTGTTAAAGGTTTAGACAAACAAAAAGTAGGACAATACGCTGCATACATCAGAACATTCAGAATGCCTGAGCCATACAAAGGAAAAGGTATCAGATACACTGATGAGTATGTAAGACGTAAAGTTGGTAAGACTGGTAAGTAGGAGGAGAATTAGATGATAAACAAAGAAGCAAAAAAAGTAAGTCGTCAAAAAAGACACTTAAGAATCAGATCTAAGATTTCCGGTACTCAAGAAAGACCAAGACTATGTGTATTTAGAAGTGATAAACATATATACGCACAACTTATAGATGACGTTAACGGTGTAACACTTGCACAAAGCTCAACACTTGATAAGTCTTTAAACTTAGAAAGAACATCAAACATTGAAGCAGCTAAAGCAGTTGGAACAAAGATTGCTGAACTTGCTAAGGAAAAAGGCATAGAAGAAGTAGTATTTGACAGAGCAGGTTACATCTACCATGGTAGGATTAAAGAACTAGCTGAAGCAGCTAGATCAGCAGGTCTTAAATTTTAACGAAGGAGGGGAATTGATGGAACACTTAATTATTGATGCAGCAACTCTTGATCTTGAAGAACAAGTTGTTTCTATAAACAGAGTTGCAAAAGTAGTAAAGGGTGGTAGAAACTTTAGATTCTCGGCCTTAGTTGTTGTTGGAGACAGACAAGGACACGTTGGTGTTGGTATGAGTAAAGCGCTTGAAGTACCTGAAGCAATCAGAAAGGCAGTTCAAGACGCTAAGAAGCACCTAGTTGAAGTTCCTATAGTTGATACAACAATCCCACACGAAATAAAAGGCATTTATGGCGCAGGTAAAGTATTCTTAAAGCCAGCTCCTAAGGGATCAGGTGTTAAGGCATCAGCAGCTATCCGTGCCGTATGCGAACTTGCAGGTATTGAAAATATCTCTGCTAAACGTCTTGGATCAAACAATCCTCGTAACATTGTAAACGCTACAATCAACGGACTTACAAATTTAAAGAAAGCCGAAGATGTTGCTAAAGCAAGAGGAAAATCTGTAGAAGAAATATTAGGATAGGAGGTTTAAGTATGAACACAATTAAAATTAAACTTAAAAGAAGTTTTATAGGTAAACCTTCTGATCATATAAAGGTAGTTAAAGCTATAGGTCTTAGAAAGATAGGACAAGTAGTAGAAAAGAATGATACCCCACAAATTAGAGGGATGATACACAAAGTAGACTACATGCTTGAAATCGTAGACTAATTAAGGAGGTGTAAAGATGAAGCTAAATAATTTACAAGCTCAAGAAGGCGGAAAGATCGGTAAAAAAGCTGCTCGTAGAGGTAGAGGTATTGGATCGGGCCTAGGCAAAACTTCTGGTCGTGGTCAAAAAGGACAAAAGTCTAGATCAGGCGGCGGAGTAAGACCAGGCTTTGAAGGCGGTCAAATGCCACTATTCAGAAGATTACCTAAGAGGGGCTTTACAAATATATTCAGAAAAGAGTATGCAATAGTTAACATCTCCAGCTTAAATGTCTTTGATGATGGTGAGACTGTAGATACACAAAAACTTATCGAAAAAGGCTTAGTTAAGAAAAGCTTAGCAACAGCCAATGGTGTTAAGGTTTTAGGTAACGGAGAATTAGAAAAGAATATCAATCTTAACGTTGAAAGAATAAGTGAAAGTGCTAAAGAAAAGGTTGAGGCAAAGGGCGGAAAGGTAGAGGTGAAATAAAATGTTTAAGACTCTAAAGAACGCATGGGCAATTAAAGAGATTAGATCAAAGATACTTTTCACACTTGCTATGTTATTCATTTATAGACTTGGAAACTTTATTCCACTTCCATTTGTAAACAGAGAAGCTCTACAAAGCTTCTTTACAGCAAACAACTCAAGCCTTTTAGGCTTTCTAGATATGATGGCCGGTGGAGCGCTATCCAGATTAAGTATATTTGCGTCAAACATCTATCCTTATATCAACGCATCCATCATCATACAACTTTTAACAGTAGCTATACCAAAGCTAGAAGAACTAGCTAAGGAAGGCGAAACAGGTAGAAGAAAAATTAACAGATATACAAGATACTTAACTATAGTATTAGCTGTAGTTCAAGGTATCGGTACAGTATTTGGACTATTAAGAGGAACAATCACTGGCGGAACTTGGGCAAAATTACTTATGGTACTTTGCTTAGTAGCTGGTACACAATTCTTAGTATTCCTAGGTGATCAAATCACTGAAAAAGGCGTTGGTAACGGTATATCTCTTATCATCTTCCTAGGAATCATCGCAAGACTTCCTGATACAGTAGGACAATACTTTAAATTAACTAAAGCTGGACAATATAGTCTAATCAACGTTATAGTTATGGTTATCGCTATGATAGCTATAGTTGCTTTCGTTGTATTAATACAAGAAGGCGAAAGAAGAATTGGCGTTCAATATGCCAAAAGAGTAGTTGGTAGAAAGATGTATGGCGGACAATCAACACACATCCCTATCAAAGTAAACATGGCAGGCGTTATGCCAGTTATCTTCTCAACATCATTCCTTGGAGCTTTCCAAACAATCGGAATGATTACAGGAGGTTCATTTGGTAAGTTTATGGAAACATATTTAGGATATAATTCAGTAGCATTTGCTATATTAAATATCATATTAATTATATTCTTCACATTCTTCTATAACGAAATACAATTCAATCCAATTGAATACTCAAAGAATTTACAACAAAACGGTGGATTCATCCCTGGTATCAGACCAGGTAGACCAACTAGCGACTATTTAGCTAAGATCGTTAGAAGAATCGGTCTTGTTGGAGCTATATCACTTGCATTACTAGCAACATTACCAATAATACTTGGATCATTATTAAAGATGCAAACACACTTTACAGGTACAGGTATTATCATCGTAGTAGGTGTTGTTATTGAAACAATCAAGCAAATCGAAGCTCAAATGATGATGAGACACTATAAAGGTTTCTTAAGCTAGGAGGTTAATGATGAGATTATTAATTTTAGGACCTCCAGGAGCTGGAAAAGGAACTCAAAGTGATAAGATAGTTGAACATTATAATGTAAAACATATTTCTACAGGAGATATGTTCAGAGAAAATATTAAAGGCGGTACAGAACTAGGTAAGAAGGCAACAGAGTACATGGACAAAGGACTTTTAGTTCCAGACTCACTTGTAAACGATATGGTCATGGATAGATTATCCAAAGATGACCTTAAGGAAAACGGCTTCTTACTAGACGGTTACCCAAGAAATATAAGCCAAGCTGAAGCACTTAAAGACATGCTTACTAAGCTTGATATGCCACTAGATGCAGTTATCAACATAGAAGTACCTTCTAAATTCTTAATCGATAGAATCACTGGAAGAAGAGTGTGCCCTAAGTGTCAAAGAAGCTATCACATAGCTAACAACCCACCAAAGGAAGAAGGCATATGTGATTATGATGGCGAAGCTCTTATTACTAGAAAGGACGACAACGAAGAAACTGTTAAGAACAGAATCGATGTTTACGACAAAGAAACAAAGCCTTTAGTAGACTTCTATACAGCTGAAGGCATTATATTGAATATCGATGGAACTCTTTCTATTGATGAGACTTTTGAATCGATAAAATCAAAATTGGGTAGATAGGTGTAACGATGGAATCTACAAAAGATATTGTAGTAGGACAACTGGTTAAATCTAAATCCGGAAGAGATATGATGAGACTGTTTTTAGTATACGAAGTAGTTGACGATGAGCACGTGCTTTTAGTCGATGGAAAAGTAAGAAAGCTTGAAAAGCCTAAGCTTAAGAAGATCAAGCACTTAATCGTATATCATACAATAGTTGAAGACTTTCAAAAGAAAGTAGAAGAAAATTCAAAATTAACAAACAGTCAAATAAGAAAGTATCTAGAACCTTTCTTGATAGAAGAACATTAGGAGGACAAAATGGCTAAAAAAGACATTATAGAGCTTGAAGGAGTAGTAGTCGATGCACTACCAAACGCTATATTCAAGGTAAAACTTCAAAATGAACATATAATTACATGTCATATCTCTGGCAAATTAAGAATGAACTATATAAGGATTTTACCCGGAGATACAGTAAATGTCGAGCTTTCTCCATATGACTTGGAGAGAGGTCGTATAACTTGGCGTAAGAAGTAAGGAGAGATAAAATGAAGGTAAGACCATCAGTTAAAAAAATTTGTGATAAATGCAAAATTATCAAAAGACACGGAAAAGTTATGGTAATTTGCGAAAATCCAAAACATAAACAAGTACAAGGATAATAGGAGGTGTAGCTTAATGGCAAGAATTGCAGGTGTTGATATCCCTAGAGATAAAAGAGTTGAAATATCATTAACATATATCTATGGTATTGGTCTTTCAACTTCACAAAAAATATTAAGTGAATGTGGTATAGATCCAAACACAAGAGTTAAGGATCTTACAGAAGCAGAAGTAAATGAAATAAGAGACAAGATTGATCACATTAAGGTTGAAGGTGACCTAAGACGTGATGTTGCTCTAAACATAAAGAGACTTCGTGAAATAAACTCATACAGAGGAATTAGACATAAAAGAAATCTTCCAGTAAGAGGACAAAGAACAAAGACAAACGCTAGGACTAGAAAAGGCCCTAAGACAGCTAAAAAGTAAGGAGGTAGAAGTAAATGGCAGCAAATAAAGGTAGTAAAACTAAAACTAAAAGAAGAGTTAAAAAGAACATCGAAAAAGGCCAAGCTCACATTTCTTCATCATTCAACAACACAATGGTAACTATTTCCGATATGCAAGGAAATGTTTTATCATGGGCTAGTGCTGGACAATTAGGCTTTAGAGGTTCTAGAAAGTCAACTCCATTCGCAGCACAAGAAGCAGCTGAAACAGCAGCTAAAAAAGCGATGGAACACGGTCTAAAAACTGTAGAAGTTTATGTAAAAGGACCAGGAGCTGGTAGAGAAGCAGCTATAAGAAGTCTGCAAGCAACAGGACTTGAAGTTAACATGATCAAAGATGTTACGCCTATACCTCATAACGGTTGCAGACCACCTAAGAGAAGAAGAGTATAATTTTGTATATACTTTTTTAGTCTAAGGAGGGGTTAATTGTGATTGAAATAGAAAAGCCACATGTGCAAGTACAAAGTGCTACAAGTGACGGAACTTATGTAAAGATGATTATAGAACCTCTTGAAAGAGGCTACGGAGAAACACTTGGTAACTCATTAAGAAGAGTACTTCTTTCCCTATTACCAGGTGCAGCTGTAAACAAAATCAAGATAGAAAACGTTTTACACGAATTTTCTACCATAGATGGAGTATTAGAAGACGTAAGCGAAATAATATTAAATATTAAGAGCTTAGTTTTAAAATACACAGGAGATGAGCCGCAAAAACTACTTATCGATCAAAAAGGACCGAAAGAAGTAACAGCTAAAGACATAATCGCATCACCTGAAGTTGAAGTAATAAATCCAGATCATCACATAGCAACTATAAATGAAGATGGAAAATTAAGTATTGAAATGGACCTTGTAAGAGGCAGAGGCTATGAACTAACAGATATATACAGAACTGGCGACGAAACAGAAGCAGAGATAGGCATTATACCTATAGACGCATCCTTCTCCCCAGTAAAGAAAGTTAATATATCGATAGACAATACAAGAGTTGGACAAATAACAGACTTTGATAAATTAACACTCGAAGTATGGACTAACGGAACTATAAAAGCAGTAGAAGCTGTAAGTTATGCAGCAAAGATCATCACAGAACACATGGGACTACTAATGGAATTATCCGACGGTATCGAAGATGTTGAAGTTATGATCGACGTTCCTAACAAGAAGAAAGACAAAGCACTTGATATGCAAGTAGAAGAGCTTGATCTTTCAGTTAGAAGCTACAACTGCTTGAAGAGAGCTAATATAAATACAGTTCAAGAGCTTGTTAACAAGACAGATTCAGAAATGATGAAAGTAAGAAACCTTGGAAAGAAATCACTTGAAGAGGTAAAGAATAAGCTTGCAGAACTCAACTTATTTTTAAAGGAAGAAGAATAGGAGGAAGCTTATGGCACAATACAGAAAATTAGGCCGTAGAACCGACCATAGAAATGCTATGCTTCGTAACTTGGTAACATCACTTATAAAAGAGGGAGAAATAAAGACTACAGTTACACGTGCAAAAGAAACTAAAAGAATGGTTGACAAGATGATCACTCTTGCTAAGAGAGGCGACATGCACGCAATCAGACAAGCACAAAGCTACATCTATGACAAGGAAGTAACAAAAAAGTTATTTACAGAAATCGCGCCTAAGTACGCAGATAGACAAGGCGGCTACACAAGAATTTATAAACTTGAACCAAGAATTGGTGATGGCGCCGAAATCGCATTATTAAGATTAATATAATTTAGATGTATATAAAGTGGGCTTAAATAGTCCACTTTTTTACCGCATAAATTTGGAGAAATATGAAAGATTTAAATAGTAATAGAATCGTTTCCACTTGGAAAGGCGGCAAAACAGAGCAGCTTTGCATAGAGCCGATAGATGCCACCCTACAAGAGAGAAACTTCGACCTAAGGATATCATCCGCGACCATAGACCTAGAGCGCTCAGAATTTTCAGACTTTACAGGCTATAGGCGCTACCTAATGAAACTCGAAGGCGATATAACACTTTTGATAGATGGCAAGAGCATCATCATAAGAGATGACGAAGCCTTTGAATTTATGGGAGACGAAAAAGTCATTTCCATTAGCAAAGAGCCATCGCGCGACTTCAACGTCATCATTAAGAAGGATAAAAAAGCAGATATATCCATAAAAGAGAATGAAAAATTGAATACAAATAGAGGAGAATATTTATTCTCACTAGAAAAAGCTAAAATCAACGACATAGATGTGGATAAATATTCATTATACGAGACAGAAGGCGAAGAGATAAATCTAATTGGAAAATTTATTCACATAATAATACATCAATAGGAGAGCAAATATGAAAAAATATAAACAAATACTAGCGTTAGCACTAGTTTTAATGCTAACAATGACATTATTCGCATGCAATAAAGAAGAGAATAAAGAAACAGAAGAAAAAACAGAAGCTATAGACAAAACAGAAAAGACAGAAGAGGCAAAGACAGAAGAGACAGAAAGTGAAGCTACAGAAACAGCCGAACTTCCACAAGACGCACTAGAGGTAGAAATAAAAAAAGCAGAAGCACTAGATGACAAGTATGAAAACGCTTACGCATTACTAGACACAGCAGATGAAGCTAATAAAGCAAAGTACGATGAACTATACCCAAACGATCCATACAAGCTAGACATCGAACTAAATGAAGCAGAAGAGCCAAGCAAGGCAAACTACATCTCGCTACTAGATAATATCATCAAGATGGACAGAAAGCTTGACGAAGCAACACCAGAAAATCCATACGATACAAATAGAAACAAAGGTGAAAAAGTTCTTACAGAAATCCTTACTACAGAAGAAGGCAAAGATCCAATCTTCTATGCCAACAGAGACCTTTATAAGTTCCTTGGACTTGAGCTAGAAACAGGCGATGACTTAAAGCTTAAAGATTGGTCAGTGGCAGCCGACGAAACAAGAAACGTAATCCTAGGATACAATCAAAAAGACAGATACGAGCTAGGCAAAACATATGAAATCGACTACTTCGGCAACAAGCTAAAGATTATGCCAGTAGGCGTAGCTAAAGAAGGCGCTAAATATGTCAATGGTAATGGCGACGAAATATCATTAGATAACACAATCATCGCAGCACTTAACTATGACGACTCAAAAGCCTTACTTAACGATGATGAGTGCAAAAGCCTAGTTGATAGTGCAGTGATCATATCACCAGAAGCAGATAAGGCAATGTACTTAGGTAATTATTTGAGAGGCGCATATAAAGCAGTTCACTTAAGCGATTTAATTTCGCATTAAATTTGTCCCTAACGCTCGTTAATTTCATACACCAAGAGAACGAGTGAAACGAAGTTCGATTGGCTATGTATAATTTATTCCAGAAATCACAAAGGTGTGGAGTGAAACGAACACAGCTTTGAATGAGCTTACGGATCGCTTTTCGGCAATGCTCGAGTACGCATTTGTACGCTCCGCTTGCCTCAAAGCTCCACATCGCGTTATGAATTATAGCGTAAAGGTTCACGTCCATGTTAATGGACGGGGTTCTTCATTTTCTTGCGAAATTGTGAATAAAATATTATTTAATAAGCAAGAATAATTTAAAGACATACGTCATCAAAAGCGTATGTCTTTTTCTATGCCAATCTCCAGTCATAAATCAATCACGCGGCGTATGCCAATCGCTCGTCATATATCAATCGCTCGTCGTATGCCATATGCCCGTCATATGCCATCATCCCAGCATATGCCATCCGCCCAGCGTATATCATCCGCCCAGCGTATATCATCTGCGGCGCTTAGATATAGCTAATTAGCAATTGCTTACACAATTTAGCGTATTATATTGTTTTAATAATCGTGGCAATGGGTAATTATACATAGGTGATTTTATGAATTTTGAATCTATTATTGATGATGCTATAAAAAATAATAAGGCGCTTCGTGGCTCTTTCTCGGGTCCTATCAAGAAGGACGGGTCTAAGGTGAAGATCAAGACCATAGTAATGAAGGGGGAGGCGCATTTACAGCTTGAAATGTTCAAGGACAAGAAGGCTTTTCACGAGAATATCGCCATGGGCGAAGCGAAGGTAAAGCTAGTCGCCTTAATGAATGAGTACAAGCAGCTCTTTATAACTATTGACGATGACTCTTATCAAGTTTTTAACAATAAAGGTAAGATCAAGGCCATAAGCACGAAGACTGAAAAAAAGGCGAAGGCGCTTAGCCATGACAATAAGAAAAACTACATAATTAATGAGGGTGACAAGGTCGACTTCCTTATCTACCTTGGGGTGATGAGTGGGGACGGCAAGGTCTACAATAAATACTTCGACAAGTTCAAGCAAATCAACAAGTACCTTGAGATTTTTGACAAGGCTCTTGACAAGATTGATACTTCGAAAAGGATACGCATACTAGACTTCGGCTGTGGCAAGACATATCTCACTTTTGCGGTTTATTATTACCTTAAAAATATCAGAAAAGTGGACTTTTACATCGAAGGTCTTGACTTAAAGGAAGACGTTGTTAATGATTTAAATAGGATTAAGGATGCTCTTCATTATGAGGAGATAAATTTTGTGTGCAAGGACATTAAGGACTACGACAAAAGTGACGACATCGACATCATGCTTACTCTTCACGCCTGTGATATAGCGACTGACATCGCTCTAAAGAAGGCGGTAGAGCTAAATGCGGCACTTATACTATCGGTTCCGTGCTGCCAAAAGGAGCTTTTCCCGAAAATCCATTCTGATGATTTAAATGGCGTTCTTAAGCACGGCATACTCAAGGAGAGGGTCGCAGCCATAGTCACTGACTCCCTTAGAAGCCTTTATTTAGAAAAGAACGGCTACAAATCAGAAATTATTGAGTTCATAGACATGGACCACACGCCAAAAAATCTTATGATAAGAGCCTTTAAAGACAAGGCAAATCCACACGCAGAGGAAGAATACGATAAAATCAAAGAGATATTCGGCTTAGAAAATATTTTCATAGAAGGTTAGAGAAATGATAGAGAAATTAATTTATTTTATAAACAGACCAAATAGAAATACGCGTGATCCGCTATTTAGAAAGAAGACAGGCTACTTCGTTTCAATCACAGGTATCATATTTAACGTTTTACTGAGCGTAGCTAAGGTTATAATTGGTCTCTTCGTTCACTCAATCGCCATCATGGCGGACGCGGTAAATAACATCTTTGACACGATATCGTCGGTGGTGACTCTCCTTGGCTTTAAGCTTTCGGAGAAGCCCGCGGACAGGGAGCACCCATACGGACACGGGAGGATTGAGTACATATCAGGCCTACTCATATCCATCATCGTAATCATAATCGGTCTGCAATTCATCAAGTCATCAGTTTTAAGGATACTTAATCCGGATGTGGTTAAATTTGATAAGCTTAGCTTCATCATCATGATTCTTTCAATACTTGTAAAAGTTTTCATAACCATACTAAATAAAAAAGCGGGCAATATGATTGACTCTAAGGCGATGAAGGCAACTAGCATTGACTCGCTTGGTGACGTCTTTACGACTATGGTTGTCATAGTGCCGATGATTAGCTCACTATTTACTGAGGTTCAAATCGACGGCTACTTCGGCGTACTCGTTTCACTTATGATTATTAAGAATGGTATTGAGATGATAAAGGAAACTATCGGACCTATACTTGGTGAGGAGCCGGACAAGGACCTTATCGAAAAGATTTACAAGGACCTTGAGGCAGAACCATTGATTAAAAATGTACACGATTTTCACGCCCATAATTATGGCCCTGACAACGTATATATCTCGCTTGATGTCGAGATGCCAGCTCATTTAACGATTGAGGAAGCGCACAATGTTATCGACAGCTGGGAGAGAACTCTTGAGGAAAAGTACAATATCAACATAATTATACACGTCGATCCATACATGGAAGAGGACGAGTGCACTGAGCTTTACAAGAAGCTTGGGGAGAGCGTTAGAGATGACAAAAATGTTGTTGCGCTACATGACTTTAGAGTGCTGAATGGCAATTGCGGCAAGGACATAGTTCTACTGGATATAGTTCTTAATGATATGCACGGCAAGGACAAGGAAGCGCTTGCAAATGCTATGAGAGAGCGTTTTGAAAGAGATGTTTCGAGTGAATATGACTATAGACTAAGAATAATTCCGAATTTTACGAATATAGGGGATGAGTAAATGATACGAGATAAAATTATTGACTATATACGAAGCGGCGAGAAGGCTGAAAAGGACTACGCCATAGGCTTTGAGATTGAAAATTTTATAGTGGACGAAAATAATAAGGCAATTACTTATTGGGACGATGGCGGCGTTAAGGACATACTTGAAGACTTAATCAAAATAGGCTACGAAGCAGTTTATGTGGGTGGCGTTTTGCTAGGCGCGACAAAGGGCAAGACAGCCATCAGTCTAGAGCCGGGTAGTCAATTTGAACTATCTATAAAAAAGGCGTGGCATATAAAAGAGCTTGAAGATGAGTATTTTACACGCATGAAAGAGATAAATGAAGTCGTAGAAAAAAGAGGCTATCATATCTTACAAAGGGGCTACCATGTGAAGACTAAGATTGACGAGATCAAGATACTGCCTAAGGAGCGCTACGATCTTATGTACAAGTACTTCAATGAGTCGGGCAGCATGGGCCACAATATGATGAAGGGCACAGCTGCTTCTCAATCCTCGATTGATTACAAGGACGAAGAGGACTTTAGACGCAAGATGAGAGTATATAATGCACTCAGCCCAGTTTTCTACGCCATTTTCGAAAATGCAAACATTTTCGAGGGCGAGGCATATAAGGAAAATGGCTTAAGAATGACTATCTGGAAGAATACAGATAAGGACCGCTGTTCAATTATAAAAGAGGCCTTTGATGATGATTTTTCTTACGCATCATATGCTGACTACATTGTAAATAGGCCTTGCATCTTCATTCAAAAAGGCGGCGAGGACATTTACACAGGACACACTAAGATTAAGGACATAGAAGGGATAGACGAGGCGGACAAAGAGCTTGTCGAACACGTTTTAAGCATGTTCTTCCCGGACACACGTGCGAAGAAATATATAGAGATAAGGATGATGGACTCCGTTCAAATAGACTACTTACTTGGCTTAGTCGCTTTAATCAAGGCTACAAGCTACCAAAATTTGGACAAGGTCTATGAGATGATAAAGGATGTCACTTATGACGACACTCTAAAGGCGCTTGACTCATTTAAGGAGAGCGGTATAAGAGGCAAATTAAAGGACAGAAGCTTTTTAGATATAGCAAAAGATTTGATTTCACTTGCAAAGGCATCTTTGGGTGATGAAGCTCATTACTTAAACGCGCTAGAAGAAGTGATAGATTCAGGTAAATCGATAAGGGAGGTAAATTTTGAAAAATATGGATTATAATACCATTGGCAAAAGATACATTGACATAGTTAAAGAAGACCCTGAGAAATATTATGAAGATTATAAAAAACTATTAGATAAGGTGGCGAATTCGACGGCAAAGTACAAAGGCGAGCCGGTTCCTGCCATTTACCAGCCATTCTTCGTATCGGAAGAGGACGAAGAGACTTTTGAATACATCTCTGAGATGATGATGAGGATCTCTGACAAGGTGACTAAGGCTTATGTTGCCATATCATCTTTTAGAAATACTTTTGATTTTGATGACAAAATGAAGAGGCTCTTGATACACAAGCCGCTTCTGTCGACATTTGTGCCAATTTGCCGCTACGACATATTTTATAAATCGCGTGACGAATTCAAATTCTGCGAGCTAAATACCGATGGATCCTCGGCCATGAACGAAGATAATGAGGTCGCTCCATTCATGCTTGAGCTTGAAGCGATGAAGGAGATGGAAAAGCGCTACGGCTATGAATTTTCTTACTACGAATTATTTGACTCGTGGGTAGATGAGTTCAAGGAGCTTTATACACAAACGACTGGTGAAGAAGATTTTAATCTTGCCATAGTCGATATTATGGAGAGCGCTTCGCATGAAGAGTTCGAGCGCTTTAAGAGAGCTTTCGAGAAAAAGGGTATCAAGACAATCATCTGCGACGCGAGAGATATCAAGCGCAAGGACGGCCACATATATGCAGAGGGCTTCAGGATAGACGCTGTCTATAGAAGGCTAGTTACTTTTGAAGCGGTGGAGCATTGGGACGAGATACAAGACTTTATTGACGGCTACCTAAACGATGAATTTGTGATGATAGGCTCATTCAAGAGTCAAGTTATGCACGACAAGAGGATATTCATCAAGCTATTTGAGGACCGCGTAAAGCGTTTCTTGTCAAAGGACGAGCTTGAATTTATTGAAAAACACATTCCATATACAGCGATGCTGACTAAAAAAACTGCAGACGAAGTGCTAAATAACAAGAACAAATACATCATTAAACCGGTTGATAATAACGCATCGAAAGGCGTTTTCGTCGGCAAGGACCACTCGAAGAAGGATTTCGCCGCCATACTTAAGAAGTACGCTGACACGGGCTACATCTACCAAGAGTACATCGAGCCGTACAAGAGGGACGTCGTTTTATTTGACGAGGACGGTAAGCCAGTTGTGAAGAAGCTTAAGTCCATAGTCGGCCTATTTATATATAATAAAAAATTTAAGGGCCTTTACACACGCTATGGCACTGGAAATATCATATCGAGCTTGCACCAATATTATCTTGGTGTAAATATCAAGGCAAAGGAGTCTTAAGATGAAAAAGAAATTAATTTTACTAATGACTATGCTAATGGCGGTGGCCATGCTACTTACAGGATGCAATAAAAATAAAACAGAAGAGCCAAAAGAAAAGGCTAAGCAAGAAGAAAAGACTGAGAGCCGTGACAATGGCGAAGAAGAAATGAGTGAAGAAGAGAAGAAAAATCTTGAATACGCCGAACTTGTTAAGAGGACTAAGGGAATCTCGGGCCTTATAGAAGGAGACTTAGTTACTCAATATGTAAAAATTGCTAAAGCAGAGGAAGATACGGATAAACTTACGCTGCTACTATCATATGCCGAACTTGCTTACATCTATGAGGACCACGTTTTTACAAACACAGCTGGTATGCAAATGCCTCTAAAACTTGTTTATGAGAAGAAGGGCGATGACTACGAGCTAAAAGAAAAGATTAGCCCTGAAGATGGAGACGGGTTTTATGATTCATTACTTAAAATGGTAGACGGAGATAAAAATATTGCCCAAGAGATTGCTAGTGATGCCATGATTGGCAGTTTCGCAGATGTGATGAAAGACTTATACAAAAAGGCTGAAGAAGCAGGGCTAAAGGACTTCGAACTAGACCTTGACAATGCACCTGGCTATCCAAAGGACGAGTCACTATTCTTAGAAGACGTTCCTAATGAGCCGAAGAATACCATTGTCATAGTTAATAAGGAAGAATACGAAAAAGCAAAGAAAAACGAAGACAATAGCGACTGGCCGCATGTAGAAGGCTTGGTATATGATAAAGAAACTAAACTTGCTATTAAGAGCATCATAGACGATTTTACTAAGTAGAAATAAATTTTTTAGCCTTGCCTATTGACAGGGCTAAAATATTTTTATAAGAGCTTGTATTTTTAGCGAGTTTAGGTTATAATATTAAATGAAGACAAACTAGAAAGGAAGTGCAAGATGAAAGAATTAGAATTAAAAGTCATGAGATCGGAGTCATCAAACGGCTTATACATAGAGCTTGGTCAAGGAGTAATTGACTTTACCAAGGCAATCAAGGCTAAGATATATTTATCAGTTGACGATAAAAAGGTAGAAGCAAGTATGATTAAATTCCCGAAGGATATATATGTAATACCGCTTAAAGAAAGACAGCTTAGAGTACTTAAGGTCGAAGAGGGTAAGACATATACTTTTAAAATTGAAAATAGAAGATAATTTAATAAATTACAAGGCAAAACTTAGATGTTTTGCCTTTTTGTTTATATAGAAGCGTGATTTGTTTTATGCATGAATCGATTTTGGCAAAATAAAAAGGCCTCACACGCGTGAAGCCTTAGTCCAATGCTCTTATGTCTAGTTTGGTTGTGGAGCATCTACTGGACAAACGCTGTTGCATTGACCGCAGTCGATGCATTTGTCTTCGTCAATTATGTAGATATCGCCTTCTGATATAGCGTCAACTGGACATTCTGGTAAACATTGTCCGCATGCTATACATTCTTCTGAAATTTTGTATGCCATTCATTATCCCTCCCTTGTATTTTCATTATAATTTATAAATATTCATTTGTCAAGTGATTAGTATCACATTATATAGCTTTTGTAAAGATATAGCCAAATGACTGCTAGCGTCGGCATTATAGTCAGAAACTTAATCTTTTGCGTCTTATGTCTGAAGATTAGCATAGAGACCACACCTAGTGGCGCACCGCCAATGGCTGCGAGACCCAAAAGCACCTTCTCAGGCGTTCTGTGCTTGTAATTGCCACTAGCCGCCTTGAACTTGTCGATGGCAAAGGCCAAGAAGCAAATTACATTTATGCTATAGAATAAATATTTAAGCATCTTATCACCGCTAATTATATACCCAAATTTGTTTGTTTTTACTCAGAATAAATGATATAATACTTATAAGGAGGCTTATATGGATCAAGTATCAGGCACAAATTTTTACATATATCAGGACAAGGACGACTTTTCTTTTGGGATAGATGCAATCCTTTTATCTGACTTTACAAAGGCTAAGAAGAATCATATAGACCTTTGCACTGGCAATGGCATAGTCGCTTTAAGGCTAGCATATTTATATAAAGATGCGAGTATTGTCGGAGCCGATATTGATCATAAGGCGATAGAACTTTTTAATAAGTCCATAAGCATAAATAAGCTTGATGAGAGAGTTAAGGCTATGGAAATGGATATAAGAGAAGTAGAAAAGCACTTCAAGAAAAATGCTTTTGATAGCCTCTCGGTTAATCCGCCTTATCTAAATCCCAAGGACAACATTGCCTCGGGCGATTATAAAAGGCAGGAGCTCTTACTAAACTTAGACGATATAGCAAGGGCAGCGAGCTATTTACTTAAGCCATATAGCAAAATCTATATGGTTCATAGACCGGCTAGGCTTGTTGACATCATCTTGAGCTTCAAAAACTATGGCATTAACTTAAGAAGATTAAGAGCAGTAAAACCATTTGCGGAGAAAAAGGCTAATATGATACTTTTAGAGCTAGAAAAGTCTGAAAAAGTGGGCTTTGATTACATGAATGAGCTAGTCGTTTACGAATCTGACGGCACTTACACAGAGGAAGTAAAGGAGATTTACTATGGAAATGAATAAAGGCACTTTATATATAGTCGCAACGCCCATAGGTAACTACGAGGACATCACTTTGCGTGCGTTAAACGTATTAAAGTCTGTTGACTACATTGCTTGCGAGGACACAAGGCACACAGGGGTCTTACTAAAGCACTATGAGATAAAAAAGCCGCTCTTTGCTTATCACAAATTTAACGAGACGGATAAGTCATCATATATACTCGAACTTTTGAGTGAGGGCAAGAGCGTTGCCATAGTCTCGGATGCGGGCTCGCCTGGCATCTCCGACCCGGGTGTGATTGCGGCGTGTGCTGCGAGAGAGGCGGGCTACACTGTTACAGCCATACCGGGTGCTACAGCCTTTGTCACATCGCTCATGGCGAGCGGCCTTGACCTTAGTCACTTCGCCTTCATTGGCTTTGCGCCACAAAAGGATGCAAAGCGCAAAAAGTTTATGCAAAGTTATAAATCATACGCCATGCCGCTTATATACTACGAAGCGCCTCATAGGCTCATCGCTTTTTTAAATACGGCGCTTGAGGTTTATGACGACAGAATGATTTTCATTAGTCGCGAGCTAACAAAAGTTTTTGAAGAGAATTTATATATGCGCCTTAGCGAGGCCATAGCCCACTTTACTGAGAATGAGCCGCGCGGCGAGTTTGTCATCACCATTACGGGTCTTGAAGACGGTGATGATGGCGAGACAATTGACATAAATGAAGCGGCAAGAGCGCTTATTGACGAAGGCCTAAGCATGAAGGACGCGACAAACAAGTTAAAGGAGCTTGGCTTTAAGAAGAATGATGCCTATAAGGCGCTGCTTGAGATAAAGGAAGACTAAGATGTACGAAGATTTAATCATAAAGATGAGGGACCTCAACAATTTAATAAAAGAAAAGTCCATGGATATAGATAAGAGGGGCAGAGAAGGTCTTAAGAAGGAAATTTATTCTGGCCTTGCCGAGCAGTACATGATAGATGACGATATTGACCTAAAAATGTACGCTGATGAAGGCGGTCTCTGGGCTGTGGACGGCTCACTCAATAGGATAGGAAACCTTTATCCACACTACATAAGCGTGATAGATGCACTTGTGATATCGACAAAGGGCGGCTTTGAGCATAGAAAGAGCAGTCTTTACTCGCCAATGCAAGGGCAAGTGCAAGAGGAGGACGAATTTTCATTTGAGTCTGAAATGTACGTAAAAAAAGAGATGGCGAGGCTCGAGGTACGCGTCGTTATCGAGGCTTTAGAGAAAGAAACGCCCAAGATGATATTTATGGACGGCGGCTTTATTCGCTACATCATCAGCTGTAAGGAAGATTTTGAAGAGCTGAAAAAAATCTGTATTGAGCGGGGAATAATTTTAGCTGGGGTCATAGAAGAGATAAAGACATCAATACTTGGTAAAGAGCTGGACTTAAAGGCTTACGATAGAGAGATACTTTTCTCGCTACTTGATTATAAAGAGGCTATGCTTATCAATGACGAGATTAACAATAAGGCTGAAGAGGGCATAACGAGTGCCTTTGCGCGCACATCGACCAAGCCTTATGCCATCGGCGTAGATATATCGACTGAACAAAAAGATTTTATGAAGGATGTGCTCAAAACCATAATCAAATTGACGCCAAAGGATTCGAGAGGCATACCCATAATCTTGGATATAGTTGACAAGAAGGTCAAGATTACGGACGAACTTAAACAGAGAGTTCTAGTCAAGGAGCTTGACAAGGACGTTTACGATAGATATTTTAACGAAGTGAGGAATTTTAGATGAAGGTCTTAGGTTTAACAGGTACTAGCGAGGTTTATTTGGCCTCGAATGAGAGAAATTTTAGAATAAATGAGTTTTTGCTCGTTGAAGACGAGGTTAAGAACTATATTGGCGAAGTTGTTGAAGCGAACACCTTCAATCGCTTTATGCCTTTTGAAAAGGAAAATGATTTTGTTGATCAAAGCGTGATTGATTCTTTGTTGGCCTTGGGCTACGACGTGAACAACGAAGTCGTCTACTTAGCTAAGCTAAGGCTTTTAGAGGAAGCGATGTACCCAATCATGGCGGGCTCGGCTGTTAGAGTGCCTGAGTTTGATGAGATCAAGAGCCTCATCATCAAGTCATCGCCTAAAGATGGCTTGGTGCTTGGCGTTATCAAGAATACTGATGACCTTTACAAAAATGCGGACGAAGAGCTAAAAAATATTGTATATACTTTTGAAAATGGCGAGAGAAAAAATCAAAAGGACCTTCCTTACATCTTCAATGTGAGCGAGTTAAGTCAGTACCCACACATAGGTGTCTTCGGCGGCTCTGGATCGGGTAAATCCTTTGCCCTAAGAGTAATTATCGAAGAGCTAATGAAAAAGAGGATACCGACTATAGTCTTAGACCCTCACTACGAGATGGATTTTAAGCTAAAGACCTACGACGAAGCGGCTGACTATAGCAATTTATATCAAAGTTTTTTGCTTGGTAAGGACGTTGGAGTTGATTTTAAGGACCTAAATGTCGGCGAGTTTAAAAATTTATTAAACGCAGCGGGTGCAATGACTGACGCGATGGATACTTCAGTTGATGAAGTATTCAAAAGAGGAGAGAGTGTCGACGCATTTAGACTTAGACTAAGTGAAATACTTGAAGCCCTTGATAGGACTGAGGACGCTCTCAATATGGATATGCAAACAGCAGAGCTAAATGGTGATGCAGCTGAGGCAGATAGGATAAGAAGATTACAAGGCTACCAAAAGACTTATGGCAGAAAATTAAATGCATCGAGCTTAAAGGGTATTAGCTGGAGATTTAGAAGACTTGTTCAGGACAATGTTTTTAGCAATAGCTCTGAAGCTTTAGAGGCAGCGCTTAGAAGCGGCAAGCTTATTTCATTAAAGGGATCAACAAGGCTCTTAGAAGTTTATTCATCATATATACTTAAGAAATTTTATTACAAGAGAAGAGCCTATATAGATGCAAAACTACTTGGCACTAACGATGAAGACTACTTCCCACCATTTATCATAATCACAGACGAGGCACACAATTTTGCTCCGAAGGCCTTTGAGAGCGCGTCAAAACCTATACTCAAAGAAGTTGCTCAAGAAGGAAGAAAATACGGTGTCTTCTTGATTTTAGCAACACAAAGAATAACCTTGCTTGATGATACTATCACGGCTCAGCTCAATACAAAATTTATACTAAGAACGGTTAGAGAGTCAGACATAAGTACCATAAAAGAGGAAACAGACATAAGCTCAGACGATGCAAAGAGGCTTCCTTATTTAACTACAGGCGATGCCTTCATATCTGAAGCCTCCTTCGGTAGAACCATATTCACAAGATTTCGTTTTGCCGACACCAAGGCCATAGACAAAGTAAATCCATTCTTAGAGCTAAAGGGCGAGACAGAAGATAAAATGATGGCAGTCTTTGAAGAGATAAAGGGAAGTTTGCCTATAAGCGATTTTAATCTAACTCGTGAGGCGGCGAGACTTGAAAAAACAGTCGGCACCATGAGCACAGAAGAATTTAAGGACATACTTGAGCGCCTTGCAGACGATGGTTACATCAGTAAGAGAACAAATCCATTCGGACAAAATGAATATATAGAGAAGGAATAAAGATGAGAATATTTTTTTTAGCAGCAGAAGTGAGTCCCTTCGTCAAAACAAGGGGACTTGCCGAGACCATGAGGTGCCTTCCAAAAGAGGTCGCCAAAGAGGGTAACGACGTCTACGTCTTCATCCCATTGCACAAGCCAATTAAAAGTGAATATCAAGAAAAGGTCGAGTTCATGTCATCCTACGGGGTCATGATGGGCGACGGCATTATCTATGCGAGCGTCTTCAAGTACGAAGAGGACGGCGTTAAATATATTTTTATTGCCAATGAAGATTATTTTGAGAGAGACAGAATTTATGGTGAGTTCGATGACGCAAAGCGCTACATCTTCTTTAGCAAGGCCGTTTTGGAATTTATTCAAATGTATGGGATTAAGCCAGACATCATTCACGCGAACGACTGGCACACAGGACTTGTGCCGATTTTATTAAAGCAATATAGGAAGAGCGACAGCTATTACAGAGGCATCAAAACCGTATTCACCGTTCATAATTTAAAGTACCAAGGCGTTTTCAACCAAAATATCATCGCCGGCATAGTAGATACCGACCTCGATGTACTTAAGGATCAAAATTATGAGTTCATCGACTCGATCAATATGCTTAAGGCAGGTATTGTCTCAGCGGATATAGTGACTACCATTAGTAAGTCCTTTAGAGACGAGTTAATGGATCCGCATTTCGGAGAAGGGCTCGAAGAAGTTTTTAAGGAGTATAGCTACAAGTTTCACGGCATTGTCAATGGTATAGACAAGGAAAAATACAATCCGATGACGGACAAGGCTTTATTCAAAAATTACGATGCAAATGGCTTTAAGATTAAGAGATATAATAAGGAAGAAGTTCAAAACTACTATGGACTTAAAAAAGATGCTGAAAAGCCTCTAGTCATTATGATCAGCCGTATGAAGCGCTCGAAGGGCATTAAGCTCGTGATTGGCGCAATAGAAGAGATGGTTAAGCTCGACTGCAACTTCATCATCATGGGGACTGGCTTTAAGAGCTTCGAAGAAAAGTTTAGAGAGCTAGAAGAAAAGTACCCAGATAAGATGGCGGCAAGGATTTATTATAATGAGAACGAAGCGAGAAGATTATACGCCGCATCGGACATACTCTTGATGCCGTCGGAGCTTGAGCCTTGTGGATCAGCTCAAATGATTGCTATGCGCTACGGATCTTTGCCTTTAGTAAGGAAGGTTGGTGGACTTAAGGACACAGTCATTGCTTATAATGATGACAAGGAGCATGCCAATGGTTTTGCCTTTGAAAACGTCGACCAGAATGAAATGTATGAGGCGCTTAATAGGGCGTTAAAATTATATTATCAAGATGAGGACGAGTTCAATAGAGTGCTTAAGAATGCGATGAAGGTTGACAATGGCTGGAAAAATACTGCAGACGAATATTGTAAATTATATCACAATTTATGTGATGAATAAGTAATAAGAAAGTTAAAGCTCTTTGCTTAGTGCAAGGAGCTTTTCTTATATAGTGACGAGTGTTTGCTGAGGTAAAATTGCTAAGGCTATGACGAGCGTTTGCTGAGGCAAAATTACTAAACGTATGACGGGCGTTTGAAGAAGCAAAATTACTAAGCTTATGACGAGCGTTTGCTGAAGTGAATTTACTTATCATATGCTGGGCGGTTAAGTGAGCAAAATGATTATCGTGGCAAAACCATTATCGTGGCAAGACCATTATCGTGGCAAGTCCATTAGCAAGAAAATTTTATAAATATTTTTGAAGAGATTAAATTATTTCTTTCATATTCACTCATATAATGACTGTGATTTAAGTCACAATGAATTATCTATTCACTTAGCTTGCAAATACTTTACTAGATTAAAAAATCTACGCCATTATCCTAGGTTTAAGCACTTGCAAGCTTTTCGATTATGTGTTAGAATGATGATGTAACTAAAAATCGGGAGGTAAGTCATGGAAGAAATCAAAAAAAGAATAGAAGCGGACTCTATTGGTGAGAAGGAAGTACCAGTAGACGCTTATTATGGCGTTCAAAGTCTAAGAGGTAAGGAAAACTTTCATATAACTGGCAGACACATTCATCCAGAGATGATTGTTGCTCTTGCTGAAATTAAAAAGGCTTGCGCCATCACTAACCAACAATCACGCCTTATGTCTAAGGAAAAGGAAGAGGCCATTGCCAAGGCTTGTGATATGATCATCGAAGGAAAGTATCACGACGAGTTCATCTGCGACGCAATTCAAGGCGGTGCGGGAACTACAGCTAACATGAACGCTAACGAGGTTATAGCCAACCTTGCTAATGAGATCATGGGAGGAGACTTAGGTACATACGACCACGTTCACCCAAATGACGACGTAAACATGTGCCAATCAACTAACGACGTTTATCCAACAGCTGGTAAGATAGCTGCTGTTAAGCTTGTTAACAAGACTATCGACCAATTGATGGATCTTATCAATGCTCTTGAAAAGAAATCGATTGAGTTTGACGACGTTATCAAGATGGGTAGAACACAATTACAAGATGCTGTACCTATAAGACTTGGACAAGAGTTCCACGCATACCAAAGCGCTCTACGCCGTGATGTTAGAAGAATTAAAAGGGCGAGAGACGTGCTTAAGGTTATAAACATGGGCTCAACTGCCATCGGTACTGGTATAAACGTTGATGTTAACTACTATGTAAATATTACTGAGACACTTGCGAGAGTGACAGGACTATCACTTAAACAAGCGGACGACATGATTGACGGCACTCAAAACCTTGATGGAGTGGCATTCCTATCAGCAACTATCAAGACTTGCGCTATCACATTGTCAAAGATGAGTAACGACCTAAGACTTATGAGCTCGGGACCAAGAACTGGTTTTGGCGAAATTATTCTGCCAGCTAGACAAAACGGCTCATCTATAATGCCAGGAAAGGTTAACCCAGTTATTCCAGAAGTAGCTAGCCAAGTTGCTTTCTCAATCATAGGTAACGACATGTGTATCACTATGGCGGCTGAAGCTGGTCAACTTGAACTAAACGCATTCGAACCAGTTATGTTCTACAAGCTTTTTGAATCGATCGAAACACTTGGAAACGCTTGTGAAACTCTAAGAGTTAACTGCGTTGAAGGCATAGTTGCTGACAAGGAAAGATGCAAGGCACTACTTGATAACTCTGTAGGCATGGTTACAGCTCTTGTTCCGCACATCGGCTACAAGAAGTCAGCAGCCATCGCTAAAGAAGCGCTTAAGACAGGCGAATCAGTTACTTCAATCATACTAAGAGACAATATTCTTGATCAAAAAGAAATAGATGAAATCTTCAACCCATTCCAATTAACTAAACCGGGAATTGCAGCGAGAGAATTATTGAAAGATAAGGGCGACTTTGAAGACGACGATAAATAAATAAAACAAAATAAAAAACTTATGGGGAGCAAATGCATTGTATTTTTGATGCAAATGCTCCCCATTTTTATCTGCAAATTTGTGTTATAATATAAGTAGAAAATAAATAAAGGAGCTAATTATGAACTGGATCAATGCATTTGAAATAATTTGTTACATAATAGTCGCAATATTTTTACTAGACGTGATTAAGAAAAAGATATGGAACGAGCTATACATGTTTATATCAGCGGCAATAGCGGGCTTTTCGCTTGAGCTACTTGCGGTGCGCTTAACGGACATCTATCACTACTCGAAGCTCTACTACATCATGATAGGCATAGAGCCATATCAATTCCCCTTCTTTGGCGGACTTATGTGGGGCGCAGTAGCCGTCTGTGCGTATAGACTTGCCAAGAAATTTAAACTCAGCCCAATAATGACGGCGCTTCTATCAGGCTTTTTTGTCGTGTCGATGGACCTCCTACTGGATGTAGCTGCGATAAGGCTTTCAGGTGGCTTTTGGGTTTGGGACGGTAGACCCATTAACTTAGTCATTGACCACCATACATTTATGTCCGTCATCTGGGTAAACTTCCTTGGCTATATGTTTGAAACGCCATCGATAATTTATTATTCACAAAAATATTGGCGCCGCAATGAAAAATCCATAAGCAAAAACGTAATTGCCGCCATAATCATAGGGCTTATGTCGGTCGCGACAGTTGGCGTTTTAAGCTTCATATCGCTTAAGCTAAACGAGTTAACAGACGAGTGGTTTTCCTTCGCCGCATTTATAGTTTTGTGGATATATATATTTATAAGGCTGATTAGAGAAATTGTTTTGAGGAGAAAAGAAGTAAAGATAAAACTAGACGATCCGGCACTGACAATATTTTGGTTCGCGCTATATCTTTACTGTTTAGCGGGTCTTGCGCACTTAGGCGTACTAAGCGCAAAGCCAATATACACTGCGCTTTGTGCACTACTATCTCTTGGCACAGTACTACTTACTTTAATTAATTTTGGTACTGATGATGAAGATTTTAGTAAGGAGCTTCAAGATGAAGAAAAATAATAAACTTAGCGCAATAATCTGCGCCATACTAGCGGCAGTTTTTTATGCGCTTAATACACCATTTTCAAAAGTTTTATTAAAAAATATTTCGCCGACATTCATGGCCGCCTTTCTTTATCTAGGAGCTGGCATAGGCGTTGGCATTATGTACCTATTTCAATACAAAAAAGAAGACAGCTCAATGCGCTTAAGTAGAGAAGACCTGCCATATACGATACTGATGGTTCTTTTAGACGTCATCGCACCCATACTTTTAATGATAGGCATATCCATAGGTTCATCAGCAAACGCATCGCTTTTAGGAAACTTCGAGATAGTTGCTACAAGTATCATCGCTCTAGTGTTTTTCAAAGAAGCAGTTTCGAAAAATCTATGGATAGCGATAGCCTTTATAACAGTTTCAAGTATAATACTTTCATTCGAGGGTGAAGGAGCATTTAAATTCTCCTATGGATCACTATTTGTAATACTTGCGACACTTTCGTGGGGACTTGAAAACAATTGCACGAGGAAAATTTCAAATAAATCAAGTTATGAGATAGTTACGATCAAAGGGATATGCTCAGGACTGTCGTCATTAATCATCTCATTCATCATCAGGGAGCAGTTGCCTGAATTTAGATACATCGCCTATGCACTTTTGCTTGGCTACGTGGCATATGGCCTAAGCATCTTTTTATACGTAAGAAGCCAAAGAGACTTAGGAGCCGCTAAGACCAGCGCCTACTATGCAATAGCTCCCTTTGTAGGAACCTTTCTATGCTTTTTGATTAACGGAGAAGCCTTGAGCGCTTCGTACTTCATTGGGCTCATCTTTATGATAGTGGGAACCGTCTTTGTAGTTATGGATACTTGCTTAATTAAACACACGCACTTGCATACACATACGATAAGACATACACATGACGGAAGCACTCATACACATGTATTTACACACGAGCATGAGCACAAACACTTTTTAGATGACGATGGCAGGAGCCACAACGCCTTTTTGAGCAGCGAAGAGCATATGAGGCTGCATAAAAATAATTTATAAATATTAAGAAATAATATAACATATAGAATATTTTAAATATGTTCTGGGTATATATACAATGGTGATGATATGAATAAAATAGATACAAAACAATATGTTGATGAATTTTATAAAAGGATAGCCGAGGACAATAAGGTTTCGGACGAGGAAAAGCAAAGAGCTGTTGCCTATTCACTCGGATACACGGACGAGGACATAGAGCTTGGCGGTGACTTGGGTCTTGGCTGCGGCAATCCCATTCAAAATGCTAAGCTAAAAGATGGCGAGTGGCTACTTGACCTTGGCTGCGGCAAAGGGGTCGACGTCTTTAAGGCGGCTCGTGAGATGCACGGCACAGGCAAGGCTGTGGGCATAGATAGGCTACCAGAGATGATTGAGCGTGCGAACTTCATTCGTGACAAGAGAGGCTTTGACAATGCGGACTTTTTAGTCTCGGACATTGATGATATCAATCTGCCTGACAATACCTTTGACGTCGTTATATCAAACTGCGTAATCAATCTCTTAGAAGACAAAGAAAAGGTTTATAGAGAGATATTCCGCGTGCTTAAGCCAGGCGGACGTGTTTCGATAAGTGACATCATTCAGATAAAAAAGCTTCCTGACGATATTCTAGCCGATCCTATCTTTCACGCGACATGAGTAGGGGGATCCATCACTTCAGAGGCTCTGAATAAGATTTTAGAAAAGGTCGGCTTTATGCCATACACAATTGTCGAAGAGGACTTGACAGAGGAGTACCTAAACAAGTGGGGACACGAAGGCCTTGACGAGTTTATCAAGCGTGGCAAGATACTCGCTATAAAGCCGTTTAATTAATTTAATAATTATGCTTATGGATGCTATTTAATAATGGCGTCCATTTATTTGCAAAAAAAAACACTATAACTTTAGCTAAATGACTTGACAATTAGTTTGCAAAGTGATACGATAGATGCAGTGAATAGTTTATTATATTAACCCTCCCTCAAGCTTTTTCTCCTTCGTTTGAGGGGGGGGCGTTTTATTTATTTATATCAATGGAGGTGAGGCTATGAAAGCAATTCTCAATACGTACAAACTAGTGCGTAAGCATGCTGGAGTCACATACATATTCATCTTAATCGAATCTTTGATCACGGCGCTTGTTAGTCCAGCGATAATTTACGCTACGGCTATGGCTGTCGACTCGATTCTTAACTATGTACATGGAGAACGTAATTTGCTCCCAGTTATTTTATTAATACTTTTATTTGCTTGGGGAGAAGTATCGAAGTTTATTAGAAACATCTTAGATATTAAGCTTGAGCAAAAACTTGAGCTCAATTTAAACACGGCTGTAATGAATAAGCTTGACAAAATATCTTTGGAAGAGATTGAAAAGTCTGCTTTTCAAGACAAGCTAAACAAGGTGAAGGACCGTCCTCACATGGCAGTCATTGAACTTTTTAACTCATCCATAGCCATAGCAGCTATTGTGGTGAAGGTAGTGGGTATTGCCTTTGTTTTCTTTACAATATCTACTTATCTTGGCTTTGCTTATATCATAAGCGCTGCTCTTGATGTATTTTTCAGCTTTAAGGCAGTTAATAATATGAACAAGATGTTTGAAAATACTTCGCATAATGAGCGTGAAATGGAAAATATTTTAAGAATACTTAAGGACAAGAACGCCATATACGAAATAAAAGTTTTTCAAATGAAGAACTTATTTCTTAAGAAGTTTAAAAAATATTCCGAAGCTGTTTTTGATGAAAGACTTAAGACGACTATTGCAAGTCAAAAATATCTTTTGCTTAGCTCTTTTATAAACATAATATGGATGGGCCTTGCAATACTTTTCGTGATATTAAAACTTATTCAAAGAGCAATAAGTGTCGGCTCACTTACTGCAGTTATCACATCTGCGTCGACTACATTGGATATGGCGGAGGACTTTGTATATGAAGCCTCTAGTGTAGCTAACTCTGGATACATCGCAGAAACACTTCTTTATATACTTGATTATGATGAGAAAGAAATCAAAGAGCAAATTGAAAGCGGCGACAAAATTGTTTTTGACAAATTAAGCTTTAAATATCCGCAAAGCGAAAATATTGTTTTAGATGATTTATCTCTAGAGATTGACAAAAACAAGGTTACTGCCATAGTTGGTGAAAACGGAGCTGGCAAGTCAACTATAATCAAGTTAATAGCTGGGCTTTATAAGCCAACGAGTGGTACTGTCAAGATCAACGGTACTGAGCCATATTATTTATCAACAAAAGAATTGGCAGATGAGCTTGCGATAGTCTACCAAGACTTTCAAAACTATGAACTTAGCATAAAGGATAATGTTTTACTTGGCGATGTTAAAGATATTTCAAGCGATTTAAGTTTAATGGAGCTTGATAAGTACGATGCCAATACCAACTTAGGTAAGCTTGAAGACGACGGCGTCTATTTATCTGGTGGCGAAAGCCAAAGGCTTGCCATAGCTAGAGCCATTTCAAAGTCTTCTGATTTTCTGATCTTTGATGAGCCAACTGCATCCATGGACCCAATGATGGAAGCGAAGATGTATGAGGGCATAATCAAAGTGCTTAAGATGCGTGGTGCAATCATCATTACACACAGACTTGTCTTATCTAAGCTTGCAGATGAGGTTCTAGTAATTGATAAGGGAAGGCTTATTGAACGAGGCAATCATGAAACACTTATGGAAAAGGGCGGCAAATATGCAAAGATGTTCACTGAGCAAGCGGCATGGTATAAGGAGGCAAAAAATGACTAAGGTAATTAAAAAAGTTTTTAGCGTAACACCAATCGCGAGCATATACGTCTTTATCTACCATATAATTTCTGGCTTCTTTGTCGCAGCAAAGCTATATGCCTCGATGCATATCATACAAAGCGGCTATGAATATATCAAAAACTTTTCTGATATAAACGTTTTTATTAAGTATGGCATCATGCTTTTAATTATCATAGCACTTGAAAGACTCCTTGAGTACCTATATGCGATAGCGATGAATGGCTATTTATTTGAAAAGACAGGTAGCTACTTAAATAGAGAGATGGCAGCAAAATTATCAAAGATAAACTTAATAAATTTTGAGGATAGAGATTTTTTAACTATAGAAGAAAGAGCGGCGAGTGCAGTTGATGACGAAAGGCTAAGTAATTCAGTAAGGTTACTTGCCATGGCACTAGGTCAAGGACTTGAAGTCATCTTGATACTTGCAACGCTTTGGACTTACAGCCCATATTTAGTCGCACTAGCAGCTTTAACAGTAGTCCCATACTTAATCACAAGACTTATACGTGGCAAAGCCTTTTATGATTTAAAAAGCATAGAAGCCTTTGACGAGAGAAAACTAAATTATTTCTATAGCATTTTTACAGATACTAAGACAAATAGAGAGATAAAATCGTATAATAGCTCGGAGTTTTTCTTGAGTAAATATAAAAGCGTTTTTAAAGATACTAGCAAAAAATATTTTGACGAGAGACTAAAAGATGCTAAGTCACTACTTTTCTGCGACATACTAAGCGTCATAGCCTTCTCCATCGCCATAGTCATAACGATAAAACTTGCCTTTGATGGCAAGATACTCATTGGCATGATGGGTGCTGCACTTATGGCTTATCAAAATATGCAAAAATCAAGTAAAGAGATGATAGTCACTGTCGGCAATTTACCGAGAAATATTTCCTTCGCAAGCGATTACTTTACTTTTATGGACAGCAGTGAAGAGAAAAAAGCTTATGATGTAAATTTTGGCAAAATCTATGTCAATGGACTTTCATTTACTTATCCAAAAACTGATAATGGTCTTCACGAGATAAGTCTAAGTATAGATGAAGGCGAGAGCGTGGCAATAGTTGGCTATAATGGCTCAGGCAAGACTACATTTACAAAGGCTTTGACAGGCGTTTACGATGCCATGGGCGAAATATCTTTTACTAGAGTAAATATAAAGGGACGAGGATTAAGTTTTGATGATTACACTATAGTTCCTCAAGAAAGGACTGAGACTAATTTAAGCATAGCTGAGCATATAGCCTCACAAGAGACTTATGACGAGGCAAAGCTAAAGTCACTACTTGATTACGTTGGCTTAGATAAATTATATAAAGAGCATTCACTTGATACAAGGCTTGGCAAGGACTTTGACGGAGTAGAGCTATCGGGCGGCGAAAGACAAAGGCTTGATATAGCGAGGTCCATGTATAAGGATTCAAAGCTTATCATACTTGATGAGGCAACATCGGCTCTTGACCCGATGCAAGAGAGCGAGATCCTAAAGAAGTTCCTTGACATATCAAAGGGAAGGACATCCATCATCGTTACGCATAGACTTGGTATATGCAAGAGTGTTGATAAGATTGTAGTCTTTAAAGATGGCAATGTAGATGGCATTGGTACGCATGATGAGCTATTAGCAAAGTCTCCATACTACAGAGAGATGTATGAAGCGCAAGCAAAATTTTATAAGTAAATATATTGACAAGACTGTAACTAAGATATTAAATAATATTAAAATTAATAATGGGAGTATGATATGAAGGAAAAGCATATAAATAATGATAGCAGTGAAAAAAAGCCATTAATATATGAAGACTTAAGTGAAGAAAAATTTGACAATGAGATAATGAAGGGACTTGACGATTTTGATAATGGCAGGACATATACCACTGAAGAGGTCAAGAAAGAGCTTGATAAAATTTTATAAGTAATAAATTAATCAAAGACCATATATAAACGGTCTTTGATTTTTTTGTCTCTTTATGCTATAATTATGGGAAGAGGAGTTGATAAGATGGAAAAATATTATTTAAGTACACCAATTTATTATCCAAGTGGTTACTTACACATAGGAAACACGTATACGACTATAGTTGCGGACATGCTTAAGAGGTACAAAGAGCTTCAAGGCATGGATGTATATTTTGTTACAGGCTCCGATGAACACGGCGAGAAAATCCAAAAGAACGCTGAAAAGGCTGGCGTTACTCCATTGGAATTCGTTACAAAGATTAATGAACAAATATATAAGCTATGGGACTTACTTGACATTAGATATGATAAGTATATAAGAACTTCTGATAAGTCTCACGATGAGATGGTTAAGAAGATATTTACAAGGCTTTACGAGCAAGGCGACATCTACAAGGGCGAGTATGAAGGACTTTACTGCACTCCATGCGAGTCTTTCTGGACTGAGTCACAACTTGTTGATGGCAAGTGCCCTGACTGCGGTAGGGAAGTGCATCCGGCTCATGAAGAAGCGTATTTCTTCAGATTAAGTAATTACAAGGACAGACTTTTGAAATATTATGAAGAGCATCCAGAATTTATTGAACCAGAGTCTAAAAAGACTGAGATGATCAATAACTTCTTCAAGGACGGTCTTCAAGACCTATGCGTTTCAAGAACATCCTTCGACTGGGGCGTTCAAGTGCCATTCGATCCAAAACATGTTGTTTACGTATGGATAGACGCTTTGTCGTCATACATTGACGCGGCAGGATATTTACAAGACGATGAAAAATTCGAAAAGCTTTGGCCAGCTGATATTCACCTAGTTGGTAAGGACATTTTGCGTTTTCACGTAATTATTTGGCCAGCTTTGTTAATGGCTCTGGACCTTCCACTACCTAAGAAAGTCTTTGCTCATGGCTGGATACTTTTTGAAAGTGACAAGATGAGTAAGAGCAAGGGTAATGTCATCTACCCTGAGCCAATAGTTAAGCTATATGGAAGAGATGCGCTTAAGTACTACGTTTTAAGAGAGTTTAATTTTGGTAGCGATGGAAACTTCCAAAGCAAAAAGTTTATGGAAAGAGTAAACTCTGACCTTGCAAATGACCTTGGTAACTTGGTTTCAAGAACTATTGCCATGGCAGAAAAGTACTTTGGCGGCACTGTTAATAAAAAGGCATCTGATGACACAATTGATAAAGACTTAATCGATGTGGCACTAACAAGAAAGGCAGTTCTTGATGAAAAGATGGAACATCTTAACCTATCTGTAGCCATAGATGAAGTATTTAAGCTAATTAGAAGGTCCAATAAGTACATCGACGAAACATGCCCATGGACTCTTAACGATGATGAACACAAGGAAAGACTTGAAACTATCATATATAATTTACTTGAAGCATTAAGAATTTCATCTGTTTTACTAAGCCCATTCATCCCTGATACTGCAAAGAAGATTAGGGAAGCACTTGGTTTAGGTGAAGAAATGAAATATGAAGAATGCGATGAATTTGGTCTAGTTGACAAATACACTGTCAAGAAGATAGATACACTATTCCCAAGACTTGACGTTGATAAAGAAGTAGAAAGACTACTCACAGAAAACGCAAATTTAATTAAGTCGAGAGAAGAAAAAGATGGCAAGGCAAAGGCAGAGGACGCTGATGCTAAGCCAGCTATAGAATATGATGACTTTGCTAAGCTTGATTTAAGACTAGGTGAAGTAATTGACTCAAAAGAACATCCTGAAGCTGATAAACTTTTGATTAACACTATCAAGATTGGCGACGAGACAAGAACTATTGTCAGCGGCATCAAAAAATGGTACAAACCAGAGGACATCATAGGTAAGAAGGTTGTCGTTGTATGTAATTTAAAGCCTAGAAAGCTTAGAGGCGTTGAATCTCAAGGCATGATACTTGCTTGTGAAAACGGCGATGACCTATCACTAGTAACAGCTCTTGAAGATATGCCATCGGGCTCAGTGATTGCGTAATGATATTCGTTGATTCACACGCTCATCTTGATGATGAGGCCTTTGATGAGGACAGAGACGAAGTCATAGCCGATATATTATCGGGCGGAAACTATTTTTTCAATATAGCATCTGACCTTAAGACTAGCTACTCGAGCTATGAACTTGCCAAAAAATATGATCACGTCTACGCAGTAGTAGGTGTGCATCCGCATGAGGCAAAGGATTACACAGCTGAAACGCGTGAGGCACTTAAAGAGCTATTAAAAAAGAATAAGGTTATGGCAATAGGCGAGATTGGTCTTGACTATCACTACGATTTTTCGCCAAGAGATGTGCAAAGAAAAGTCTTTATTGATCAGATAGATTTAGCTAGGGAAATGGATGTGCCCATCGTTATTCACACGCGTGAGGCGATGGAAGAAACTTATGAAATACTTGAAAAATACGCTCAAGGCATGAAGGTTTTAATCCACTGCTATACAGGGTCCATAGAGATGGCGAGGAAATTTTTAAAATTAGGCTACAAACTAGCTTTAGGCGGAGCACTAACTTTTAAAAACGCAAAAAATACGGTCGATGTAGCAAAAGAGGTAGCTCTAGAAGATTTGCTTATAGAGACAGACTCACCATATATGACGCCGGTGCCTTATAGAGGCAAGAGAAATGACCCGAGAAAAGTCATTTTGGTTGCAGAAAAACTTGCTGAGATCAAGGGTATTAGCGTAGATGAAGTGCTAGAAGCTACAAAGAAGAACGCATTTGAATTTTTTGGAGTGAAAAATGATTAAAGAACTCATAGTTGTCGAGGGCATGGACGACATCGCTCAGATCAAAAACGCTGTTGATGCCGACATCGTCGCGACACATGGCTATAAAATAAAAAAGACGCTCTTCGATGAGCTAAGAAAAGCTGTTAAAACGAGGGGAGTAATTGTCTTTACCGACCCTGATTACGCTGGCAAAATGATTAGACGCACGATAAATGAAAATGTTAAGGGCTGTAAAAATGCTTATCTAAAGCAGTCAGATGCGATTAAGAAAGATGATATAGGCGTTGAAAATGCTTCGAAAGAGGCAATTATAGATGCCTTAATGAACGCAAGAGCTTCAACTGAGGAGAGGACTGTACTATATACAACGAAAGATTTGTATGAGACAGGTCTATTAGGCACGGACGGCTCTAAGGAGAGACGCGAAAAACTTGCGAGCCTACTAAAAATTTCGAATTCAAATGCAAAAAAGATGCTCGATGCACTAAACTATTATCAAATTTCGAGAGAAGACTTTGAGGAGGCTATGAAAAAAATTGACTGAAAAGGGTTTATATAGCATAGCAAGACTCAAGGAGCTGCAAGAGGACTTTGGCTTTGAATTTAAAAAAGCGCTTGGACAAAACTTTTTGATTGACGGCAATATAATTAGGAAGATTGCTGAAGAAAGCGGCATTACAAAGGATAGTACTGTGATGGAGATAGGTCCCGGCATAGGCACCTTGACCGAGGAGCTCGCAAAGCATGCGAAAAAGGTTATAGCCTTTGAACTTGATGAATCACTTAGAGAGATACACAAGGAGACACTTGGCGAGCATGGGAATGTAGAAGTCATTTACAAAGACTTTATGGACGCGAGCGTGGATGAGATCAAGGCATTGACAGGCGGTCCGTTTAAAGTATGCGCCAATCTGCCATACTATGTGACGACACCCATATTAACATTCTTGCTTGAATCAAAACTTGATATAGATTCAATCACGGTTATGGTGCAAAAAGAAGTCGCTCAAAGGATAGTCGCAGATGAAAAATCAAAGGACTACGGAAGCATATCAGTCTTTACACGGGCCTATGGCGATGCGCGCATAGCGTTTAATGTGTCAAAGGACTGCTTCTACCCGAAGCCAAAAGTTGATTCAGCAGTACTATATATAGAAAAAAAGAAAAAAGATTTGGCAAACGAAGAGCTATTCTTAAAGATAATTAGAGCAGCTTTTATGAAGAGAAGAAAAACACTTGCGAACGCTTTATTTAATAGCGAAGTGGGTATAAATAAAAAGGATACAGTGGCAGCACTAAAGGCCATTGGCAAAGGTGAAAATGCAAGGGCAGAGGAGCTAAGCTTTGATGACTTTGTAAGCATAACGAGAGACTTGGAGGGAGATTATGGAAAATAGAGAATTAAGTCAAGAGGACTTAGACGCAATAAAAAACGATGTCATCGACTATAAGATAGTTGAGAAATTTGCAGACATTATGAAAGCGCTTAGCGAGCCTTCAAGAATACAAATAATACACGCGCTAAGCTTAAGCGAGATGTGCGTTACAGACCTTTCATACGCGCTAAACATGACACAGCCACTTGTTAGTCACCACTTAAGGATATTAAGAAACCTTGGCCTAGTTAAGTACGAGAGAGATGGCAAGGCACTGATATACTCACTTGATGATGAGCACGTTTTGATGCTGTATAAACAAGGCTTGGAGCACGCAAAAGAAAAAGTTCAATAGATATATTATCTGTCACTATTTGGTGGCAGATTTTTTTGTCTATAAAGATATAATTTATCTTTTGTAGACAATTATGACTTATTTATACTTAAAAATTAAATAATCTCTTGAATTATATAGTGAATTGTTTTATAATTGATTTATCACAATAAACAAGAGGAGGACTTATTATGAAAAAGAAAATTTCATTACTATTAGCAATGCTCATGCTAATAACATTCATGCCAAGCGCATTGGCTAAGCCTAGGACGGTTGATGCAATCAAAAATACTAAAAAGATTATTCTTGATGGTGAGGAGGTTATGGTTGGCTCATATACTGTAGAGCGTTATAACTACCTAAAACTAAGAGATGTAGCGGCTCTGTTAAATGGAAAAAACTGTCAATTCAGTGTAGGATACGACAAAGAGAAAGAGCTCGTAATGATATATCTTGACAATAGCTACACTAAATTAGAAGGAGATTTAGTGGCTATTAAAAATGCAAAGGCAAAAGCATTTGTCGAGTCAAAGAAAATCCTTGTTAATGGCGAAGAAAAAGAACTTAAAACAGCCGTTATAGATAGGTATAACTACATTCAGCTTAGGGACTTAGCTTCTTTAATAGGTCTTGGCGTTGACTATGATGCCAAAACTGAAACCATAATTTTAAATAGTAGTGGCGAAATAGAAAGTAATGAAGCAAATAAAGATATTAAAGACGGCAAAGACAATAAAGATAGCAAAGATAATAAAGATAGCAAAGATAATAAAGATAGCAAAGATAATAAAGATAGTAAAGATAGTAAGATTAGTGATGAAGATGAATTGGCTGGTATTATTAAATACCGTGAAGCTCTTATTAAAGATGATGCAAAGCTTTGCGAAGAAGCGATGCAGCTAGCACTTGGCTGGGACGAGCTTCATGACTATGCTAATTACTTCCACGGATTAAGCAATAAGGCTTGGAAGCATTCTAAAACGCTTGGCTTTGACTTAGCTTCTGATTATAAAGAAATCAAAAAGAGTATAGAAAATACTGGCTCACATGAGCGTACAAGATATGAGTTTATATACGATCAGGGAGCAAGTCTTGTATTGTCACTATTTAGAGAGCTGCCTGTAAATGGAGATGACACTTACGCTGGAAACAATCTTGGCGTAGATGTTGAACTTAGCAGGTCTTATACAGAAGATTCATATAAAAAATTAGATGCAAAAGCGAGAAATTATTTTGACAGAGCTCTTTCTATAAGCAATGACTTCGTTAGATGCGATGGACAAGCTCTATATAATAGGGCGTTTTATGATAAGGCATATAATTTATCAAGTAATCAATATGGCTTAGAAGAAAAAACTTGTAAATATTATGTTGATGAAGAGCTTAAGTTTATTAAGCAATTTAATTTTAATGCTAATAATGTAGGTAAAAAGATTTTTAAAATAAATTTGACTGACCTTGACGATACAGAATATCAAGTAATATACAGAGACAATGCTTCCAAAGTTTCTTATGTAGGTGTTTGGTCAGTAAGTGATCGCGGCGAGTCTTATCATAGTGTAGCCATTACAAAAGAATTTAATTAGTTTAGTTAAAGGAGGGCAATTAGCTCTCCTTTTTCATCTCTCACAAACTGTTACTCTTTTGTTACTCTTTTGTTACTCTTTCTTTACTAAATATCTGATATACTATAGTAAAGATAGTAATTACTGTCTACACAAGGGGAGGTGAAAGTATGAAGAAGTCACTAGCCATTGTCATGACTGTATTGCTTCTACTAAGCGCAGTTATTAGCCCAGCTAATGCAGCAAGCATGAAGCATCACCACGACGGTGCCAACTATGATGTCCTAGTTAAGTCTATTACTAATCAAAAGAGAGGTCTTAATTATGAAGTAATGGGACCTATGCCAGGCGGTGAAACAAAAACTGTAGTAGTAAGTTTAGCAGTTCCTTTTGGAGCTCACTATAACAACACATACTATTATGAAGATGAATTTTACGCTGGAACACTTAGAGTTGCAAGAACATCTGTAGTAACTTATGCAGACGGAACTAAGGATACTTTAGTTACTTACGCTGGAGAGGTTAAAAGAAACAAGTAAATATTGATTCGTACGAAGAAGGGGTGGCTCGTTGCCACTCTTTCTTTTTTATAAAAGCCTATCTACTATACTTATTATATAGATTGTTTTATATGTGCTTATCTTCTTGCATTTTGCCATTCATAGTGATATAATCATATTGATACTGTTTAAGGGAAGTTTAAAAAACGCAGTCGCCGCTGCCGTGGGCGCACACTGAGTAAACACTTATGTCACTGTTATTCGTTTAATAATGGGAAGGCGTTTACAAGGGCTTAAAGCGCTAGCCGGAAAACCTTACTCTATCAAGAAATACCTTCGGCAAAGAGAGGTTCTTTTCTAAATCAATCTGATTTTTAAAAGGAGTCTTTGCGTAGGAAAATAAAAGGAGGAATAATTTATGAGGAAGAAAAATTTCATTCTCATGGGTCTTTCGCTAATTTTATTATCCGCAGACGCTTACGCAATGCACATCATGGAAGGTTACCTTCCTAAAGAGTGGTGCATAATCTGGGGACTAATATCACTACCATTTATCATACTTGGTATTAGAAAAATTGCAAAAGGCTCTGATTCAAACGAAAAGAAGGTTCTACTTGCACTTGCAGGTGGCTTTATCTTCGTATTATCTGCTATGAAGATCCCTTCAGTAGTAGGTAGTTGCTCACACCCAACAGGTACTGGTCTAGGTGCTATACTATTTGGACCACTTCAAACATCTGTTTTAGGTTTAATTGTTTTACTATTCCAAGCATTGTTATTAGCTCACGGTGGTCTAACTACTTTAGGTGCTAATACTTTCTCTATGGCCATAGCTGGACCTTTCTTAGCTTTTGCCATCTATCAATTATTGAAAAAGAAAAACAGAAGCGTAGCAGTATTTTTAGCAGCAACACTTGGTGACTTATTCACTTACGTTATCACTGCGACTCAACTTGCTATAGTTTATCACGAAGGCATAGGCTTTGGCGCGGCTCTAGGCAAGTTCTTATCGATATTTGCTGTTACTCAAGTACCTATCGCTATAGTTGAAGGTCTATTAACTGTTGTTGTTGTTAACCTTATGGTTAGATACAAAGGTGAGGGGGTACTTACAAATGAAGGAATCTAAAAAGACTAACTGGATATTAATTATCCTAGCGATTTTATTAGTTGTTACGCCATTAATCTTTGTTCAAGGGGAATATGGTGGATCTGATGACGCAGCAAGCGAACAAATTGAAGCCTTAAACCCAGACTATGAACCATGGTTTGAATCCCTTTGGGAACCACCATCGGGCGAAGTTGAATCCTTGTTATTTGGCCTTCAAGCAGCTATCGGTGCTGGAGCTATAGGCTACATCATTGGCAGCTGGAAGGGCGCTGCAAGCAAAAAAGAAAGCAAATAAAGGAGCTAAAAAAGATTGCTACTCATTGATCAGTTTGCCTATACGAACGGCTTAAGGCATGTTAAGGCGGGATACAAATTTTTATTCACCTTACTTATGCTTGTTTTGGCCATAGGACTAGACAATATATACGTAAATTTATCCATATTTTTATTAATAATAATTTTGGAGCTCACATGTGCAAAGTTTAAATTGAGAAACGTCATATCATTTATCAAAGTTCCGCTTATATTTATTTTATTAGGAACGATATTTTTGGTTATAGGTTTTTCAAAGGAAAATCATTTTTCCTACTCGATAAAGATTTTTGGCGGCTACTTTGGAGTGATTGAGGGGCAAGAGATGCTATTTCTCAGAGTTTTCATGAGATCTCTTGCGGCGACCTCTTCGGTCATCTTCCTAAGTGTAACGACACCCATGGTCGACATCATAAAAGTTTTTAAGGCCATGCATCTACCAAATGTCTTTATAGAGCTGTTTATGCTGATTTATCGCTTCATCTTCATCATCATAGAAGAGGCTCAAACCAATATCAATTCGCTTGAGATAAAGTTTGGCTTTATCAATACGAAGACCTCATTTAAATCAATTAAGATTTTTATTGAGAACATGGTTTTGGGGATAATGAAAAGAAATGAAGAGATGATAAATGCACTAAATATCAAGCTTTACAACGGAGAGTTCCCAGTTAGGTGATTATATGTTAGAAGTTAAAAATTTAGAATATACTTATGAAAGTGGAAAAAAAGTTTTGGACGGGATAAGTCTTTCGACTAAGAACGGCGCCATCACCATGATTATAGGTGAGAATGGTGCGGGAAAGACTACTTTATTCAAAAACATCCTTGGTCTACTTAAAAAGGACAAAGGAGAGATAGTTGTTGATGGTGAAGAGCTTCGCTACGACAAGAAAAGTCTTTTGAATTACAGAAAAAACGTTACTATGGTCTTTCAAGACCCGGACAATCAAATCTTTTACTCGAATGTTTTTGATGACACTGCTTTTACGCTTAGAAATCTTGGCTTTGACGAAGATACTGTCAAGGAAAGGGTTGACAAGGCTTTAAAGAGTGCTAATGCATACGAACTAAAGGATATGCCTGTTCACTTCTTAAGTTACGGACAAAAAAAGAGGGTTGCCATCGCTTCAGCCATCGCTTTGGGTGCTCACTACATCCTTATGGATGAGCCAACTGCTGGACTTGACCCGGTTTCCATTGGCATACTTAAAAAGACTATTGCGGGTATTGCCAAAGATAGTTCGCTTTTAATATCTACTCACGATATGGAATTTTGCTATGAAATGGCAGACTACATCTATGTAGTTAAAGACGCTAAGATTATCAAAGAAGGCACTAAGTATGAGATTTTCAAGGATGAGGATGTCATCAAGCGTGCTAATCAAGAGCTGCCTATGTGCGTTAGAGTTGCTAATGCTTTGGGCGTTGACTTTTTTGATAATAATGATCAAATGATAGAGGAGTTAAAGAATTATGCTAAGCATAGCTCTTAATATAAAGGATAGACCTGTTACCATAATTGGTGGCGGGTCTGTCGCTTTAAGAAAGTTTAATACATTAGTAAATGAAGGCGCTTTAATAACTGTTCTTGCTAAGGACTTTGTAGATGGCTTTGTTGGCAAAAATATAAAGCTAATCAAGGACGCTTACAAAAAAGAGTACATAGAAGGAGCCTTTTTACTATACATCGCAACGGGTGACGAAGAGGTCAATAGAAGGGCTGAGGCTGATGCAAAGGAGCTTGGTATCTTGTTTAACAGATGTGACAAAAGCGATGAATCGGATTTTATTTCCATAAACATGAAAAAGATTGGCGGCATCGACGTCTCCATATCTACAGGAGGAAGGCTTCCAGACTTGAACAAAACTATCATGGATGATTTAAAAAACTATGAGGCTTATGACGATGAATACTTAGATTTAGCATCTAGGCTTAGATCGTACTACATCCATTACCATAAACAAGATGAAATAAAAAAGATAAAGACTTATACTAAGGAAGAAATTTTAAATTACATAAAGGAGTTTGAAGACTTTGAAATTAAGGGTAGGAACGAGGACGAGTAGGCTTGCTTTGAAGCAAGTTGAACTTGTTTTTAGTAAACTTAAAGAATTTTATGATATTGATTACGAAGTAGTTGGCATAAATACGCTTGGCGACATCGATAAGAAGACCTCAATTAGTCAAATGGGCGGCAAAGGTGTCTTCGTTAGAGCGATTGAAGAGGCTCTTAAGGACGGCAGGATTGATATCGCTGTTCACTCCTTAAAGGACATGACGTCTGAGATTGAAGATGGTCTTGAGATTATCTACTTTGGTGATAGGGCTAGGCGCAATGACATCGTTGTTCTAAATGAAAAACACAAGGGTAAGACTGAGCTTGAAAGCGGGATGAGAGTTGCAACTGGCTCGCTTCGTAGGAAGTTCTTACTAGCTATGGATGAAAAAGATTATGAGATAGCCGAGATACGCGGCAATATCGAGTCAAGGATAGCAAAGCTTGATATAGAGGGCTTCGACGCCATAATACTATCAAGAGCGGCCATAGACAGACTTGACTTAGCTGATGGACTTTGTGGACGCATCATAGACTTGGACGAAGAAGCATTCTTGCCATCGCCATGTCAAGGGGTTATAGCACTTGAAGTTAATAAAGAAAATCATGAGCTTAAAGAGATGCTTAAGTCAATACAAGATGAAAAAACCGATTACGAAGTCGGCATAGAACGAGCATTTTTAGCTGAGTCAGGCGCTTCATGTAACAAGCCACTCGGCATTCACGTAGTGAGTGAAGCTAATAAGGCGCACGTTAAAGCCTTTATGGCCTCGGATGACCTAAAGAGATATAGATTTATAAATTTTGATACGGATAAAGAAAATTATTTAGCTGATGTAAAGAAAAACACTGAAGTGATTAAAGGAGATATAGATGTCTAAAGTATATTTAGTAGGAGCGGGCCCTGGTGATGAGGGCCTAATTACTGTCAAAGGTTTAAGGCTGATACAAAGGGCCGACTATATAATTTATGACAGGCTCATCAATTACAATTTACTCAATGAAAAAAAGGCAGATGCGAAGATTTTTTACGTGGGCAAAGAGGGTATGAAGTCCTCATGGAAGCAAGAAGCAATCAATGATTTGCTACTTAAGTGCGCGAGCGATGAGGGTAAGATCACAGTTAGACTAAAGGGAGGCGATCCGCTTGTCTTTGGCCGCGGCTCTGAAGAAGCACTTTACTTAAAGGAGCACGGAATTAAATCAGAGATAGTTCCTGGCATCTCATCATCAATTGGCGGCCTTATCTATGCGGGCATACCAACGACTCACAGAGAAACGTCGAGGAGCTTCCACGTCTTTACCGGCCACACAATGGATGGCCCAGCCGAGCTTGACTGGGTAACCCTCGCTCATATGGAGGGAACTCTAATCTTTCTTATGGCGATGAGCAATATCGAGACCATAGCTGATAAACTTATCGCGGCAGGCAAAGATCCAAATACAAAGGCAGCCTTCATATACAAGGCGAGTAGAGCGGATCAAAGGTCCTTCACTACTACACTTAAGGACGCTTACGAATGCAAAACTATTAACAATATCAAAAACCCATCGGTTTTTGTCGTTGGTGACGTAGTTCAATTTGCACCTGAGATAGACTTTTTCGGAGATAGGCCTCTTAAGGATAGGTCCTTTATTTTGCTTAGAAAAAAAGAATTCAATCAAGACTTTAAAGATTTTCTAATCGATAATAAGGCAGAATTTTTAGAGCTAGAGACTATTAAGTATACGCCCATCCATGACCATGGTTTTGATGAGGCGCTAAAAAATATCGAAGCTTATAAATATTTAATATTAACAAGCCGAAACGCAGTAGAATTCTTCTTCAAGAGGGCGCTTGAGCTTGGTATAGACTTTAGAAGATTTGCAAATATTAAGATAGCCTCAATCGGTCAAAAGACTATGAAGGACATAGAGACTTACGGCTTTAAAGCAGATTACGTTTCTGAAAAATATACATCAGATGAAATGATTAAGAATATCACATCAAAGTTCGAAAAGGGCGCTAAGGTGCTTTACCCGCACTCAGACAAGGCGAAGGGCAATATTAGAGCAGCACTTGAGGCTTACGATGTGGATGCCTTTGAAATATACAAAAACAGCGACGAAGCTTATGAGAAGATGTATTTAGAAGATAGGGTTTATGACATATTCTTCTTCTCATCATCGGAGGCCATTAGCTTCAATAAATTTTATCCAGAGCTAATGTCAAAGGCAAGGATATACTCAATCGGGCCATACACTACAAAGAGCATAGAGGCCATGGGCTACAAAGTCTACAAAGAGGCCAAGGTGCATGACTCAGAAGGTATGATAGATTTAGTAAAAGAGGAGATTAATTATGAAAAATAGAATGAGAAGACTTAGATTAAACGCAAATATCAGAGAAATGTTTGCTGAAACATCACTAAGAAAAGAAGATCTTATCTATCCACTCTTTGTGAAAGATGGGGTAAATGAGGTCGAAGAGATAAAGAGCCTAAAAGGACAAAAGCAATACACTGTCGATAGGCTTGACGAAGTAATCAAAGAGTTAAAGGACTTAGGTATACGCTCAGTGATTTTATTTGGCGTGCCTGATCATAAGGACGCGTGCGGCTCAGGCGCTTATGCAAAGGACGGCGTCGTTCAAAGAGCTATCAGAAAGATCAAAGAGATAGACAAGGACTTCATCGTTATAGGTGACGTCTGCATGTGCGAGTACACTGATCACGGTCACTGCGGCATACTTCATGGTGATTATGTTGATAACGACGAAACCGTTTCCTATTTACAAAAGATAGCCGTGTCAATGGTAGAAGCAGGAGTAGATATAGTCGCTCCATCTGATATGATGGACGGACGTGTAGCAAAGATTAGAGAAGCGCTTGATGAGGCTGGATACATAAACGTATCAATTATGAGCTACGCATCGAAATTCGCTTCAAACTACTACGGTCCATTCAGAGACGCAGCTGGTAGCGCACCAAGCTTTGGCGACAGAAAGCAATATCAAATGGATTACAGAAACAAAAAAGAAGCGCTTAGAGAAATACTTTCAGATGTAGATGAAGGCGCCGACATGCTTATAGTTAAGCCAGCTATGGCATATGGCGATATAATGAAGCTAGCATCAGAAGAAACAAATTTACCTATAGTCGCTTACTCAGTTAGTGGTGAGTACGCTATGCTTTATGACGCCGTGGCAAACGGCCTTGTCAAAGAAGATATAATTATGGAGACAATGCTATCATTCAAAAGAGCAGGAGCAAATTTAATCATCACATACTTTGCTAAGTACTTAGCGGAAAGATTATAATGGCGAAAAAGTATTACGCGGTTAAGGCAGGGCGCGAAACTGGAATCTTCGAGACATGGGACGAAGCGAAAGAGCAGGTTCATGGCTTTAAGAACGCAATTTATAAATCATTTAAAACTATGGAAGAGGCAGAAAATTACATGGAGGGTGCTGAGCCCGAGACAAGTCACGAGCTTGATGGCAAGCTCCTTGCTTATGTCGATGGCAGCTTTAGTAATATCTTAAAAAAATATTCGGCGGCAGCCATCTTCGTAAAGGACGGCGAAGTTATTCACAAGGCCTCGGTGGCTTATGACGATAAGGATCACTTGGCGATTCGTAACGTTGCCGGCGAGATAAAGGCGTCTATGCTCGCTATTAACTACGCAATTGACGAGGGCTACGACGAGATCCACATCTACTACGACTACGAAGGCATTCGCAGCTGGGCGATGGGCTACTGGAAGACTAATAAGGACGCGACTAAGGCTTATAAAAAATTTTTTGATGAGAAAAAAGATAAAGTAGAGGTCCATTTCCATAAGGTAGAAGCGCATACTGGTGACAAATACAACGAGATGGCAGATAAACTTGCCAAGGAAGCTCTTGTAAAAAGCTCTTGACATTTATATGTCCATAGTATATAATAAAGGCACTTGAATGACAAAGAAAATATTATAGGAAGGTGAAGAAATGGATTTCGCACAAAAATTAAAAAGATTAAGAGAAAAGGAAGGCATGACACAAACTGATCTTGCCGAAGAACTAGGTCTATCACTTAAGACTATTTCAAGATATGAAGTCAATGGTATGAGACCTCGTAGTAGAAAAATTTATAACCAAATGGCTAATATATTTAGAGTTGACGCATCATACCTTTTGGTTGATGATGACGACTACAAGGTTCCAGTTGAGGACCAAAACTATGACATGCTTGTAAATGGCATGCTAGGCCTATTCGCAGGTGGAACACTTAGCGATGAAGACAAAAAGGCTGTAGTTGAAGCAATCACAGATGCTTACTACAAATCAAAATATCAAGGCAATAATAATAAGGAAAGTAAAAATTAGTGAGCGAAAAATATTTAGATGATGCACTTGCATTGATTGAGGAGCACGGAACTAATGATCCTTACGAGATACTTGAAAACCTCGGCGTAGTAGTCATACCCATAAACATAGGTGCGGCTTTTCTAGGCATGTTTAGGATTTTGGATGGCATTAGCTACGTGATCTACAATACTCATGCGGATGAGAACGTGATTACACAGGTCTTGGCGCATGAGCTAGGTCACTACCTTTATCACAAGGATTATGCAAGTGAGGCGGAGCTGGCAGATTTTGGTCTTTCACAAGAGTCTTCAATAATCGAAGCCCAGGCCAATACCTTTGCGGCGCATCTACTTATTGACGAAGACGAAGTTTTAAACACTATAGAGGAAGGCATGAGCTACATGGAGCTCGCTCAAAGACTGATGGTTGACGAGAACCTCCTTCTTTATAAGCTTAAGTCTATGAAGAAGAGGGGACTGAATATCAATTTGGGCGAAGTTCCTAGGAGCCAGTTCTTTCAAAATCTAGCAGAGCAAGCTAAAAAATACGAAACAGACTAGTGGAGGATACTATGAAAAAGAAAATATTAAGCGCAGTGGCATTACTTGTCCTAGCAAGCTTATTTTTATTTGCGTGCGATGGAGCTAAGGATGCTGCTAAATTTACTATAAAGGATCATTACACAACAGCAGGAACTAATGGCGTATTAACGTCTTATGATATCGATGGCAAAGAATATGTCATCTTCGATCAATTCTTAGAGCTACTTAACCCAACAATACATAGAGTGGGCAATGTTTATGAGATGGTTGACGGCGTTCCTATGCCAAAGAAGAGTGAAGATGGCTTCTATTATCTTGACGATGGCATGCTATATAGCACAGAAAAGCCTATAGAAGCACTTAGACTTGACAGCGAAACTTATGATAAGATGGAAGACGTTAAGTTCCCTATATATTATAAGGACGATGTCATCGCTCTTGATGAGGGAGTAAAGAAAGTTAATGATACAGTTTTCTATCCACTAGAACATCTAGCAGAAGTATTTGGCTTTAAGGCTGAAAATGGCGAATTTGTTTTTGCAGAAAAAGATGAAGATGAATTAGAAGTTCTTAATCAAAAGGACTACGACTGGTATATTGACCAAAAAGAAACAGGTCAATACGCTGATAATAACTGCGGACCAAGCTGCGCTGTAATGAGCTTGTATTTCCAAAAGGGATATGACAAGGCGATCACAGCTGAAACTGCTAGAAACACTCGCGTTAATGATGGTGGCTGGTGGTTCACATCAGACGTTAGTGACTTCTTAAGTGATTCTGGAGTTGAGCACAAAATGAAGTTCTACAAGAACCCAGATAGCTTATTGGCACCGCTTAGAGAAGGCAAGATCTGTATCATCTGTATCGATTCATCGACACTTCGTTATAATCCAGATAACAATTCTCGCTTTAACAAGTACTACACAGGTGGCGGCGGTCACTTCATCATTGTCAATGGATATAAAGTAGTTGACGGAAGACTTTATTATATAGTAAACGACCCTAACTCTTGGGGCATGAAGTATGCTGACGGCACTTACATGGGTAAGGACAGATACTACGATGCCATCGACATAGACAAGACAGTTAGAGATTGGTCAAGAGAGTATTACATTGTAGATAATAATTAGTAATAATAGACGGCTTAGGTCGTCTATTTTTTTGTCTAAAAAAGGAGCGAGATAGAAGTGGATATACTTGATAAACTTAAAAATAGAGAAGAGGTATATTATCCTATAGAAAGAAATAGAAATATGGACCTACGCTTTACATTGTACGACGCCTATATTGCAAAGAAGCGCTTCGAACGTTTTGCGCCTCTCTTCATGGAAGCCTTTGAGGAGATAGATGGACCATGCTATTACAAAAGCGATTTATATAAGTCAAAGCTTGGAGCTGCGCTTTACCTAAAGCTTGACTCGGAGCTAAAAGTTGCTCACAGCGTTAAGGCGAGAGGCGGCTTTAATGAGGTCATGGTCAAGGTCGAAGACGTTCTTAAAGAAAATAATATGCTAGATAAATTTGATACTTTAAGTCTTGACGACATAAGAAAGATTATGGCGGCATATACAATTGAAGTGAGCTCCACTGGCAACTTAGGTCTATCCATAGGCCTATGCGCTAAGGCCTTCGGCTTTAAAGCCAAGGTGCATATGAGCCGCGACGCAAAGGAGTGGAAGAAAAAATTACTTAGAGAAGCGGGCGCAGAAGTTATTGAATACGATAGCGACTATACATACGCAGTCAAGATGGGTAGGTTAAGCGCCGAGCAAAACCCTATGAGCTACTTCGTTGACGACGAGATGAGTGAGAAGCTCTTCCTCGGCTATGCAGCGTCCATTTTTGAAGTGGCTGAGCAAGTAGCATCAAGCGGTATGAGTCCATCAGATGACGAGCCTCTCCATGTATTTTTGCCATGCGGCGTGGGCGGCGCACCTGGTGGCATTGCCTTTGCCTTGAGGAGCTTCTTTAAAGACAGCGTCCGTATATACTTTGTAGAGCCCGTTGAGTACCCGTGTATGCTATATAGCTTTGTTCATGGCGAGGCTGCTTCTGTTAACGATATCGGTCTTGGGGGCAAAACCATTGCCGATGGTCTTGCATGCAGCGCACCATCGAAGCTTGTCTTTCCTATCGTTGACTCACTTGTCGATGGCTTCTTCACCTTTAACGACGAGAGCATATTAGGAGCAAAAAAAGATATAGAAGCAAGTGATGGAAAAATTGTTGAAGCATCGAGCGCCGCAGCACTATTAGCATATGAAAAAATAAATAGACCAAAGAACTCAATACTATGGATCACGGGATCAAATGTTGATAAATAGAACTTAAAGTCTTGAATTATAATATTGTTAGTGATATAATTAAAATTTGGAGGGATATTATGAATTTATTAGTTGTAATTTTAAATGAAATGGATAAGCTCGATGAATTATTACTTGAACTTTCCAAAAAATCAATCACAGGAGGTACTATACTTGACAGTCAAGGTATGGCCTCAACACTAGCTGGTTGGCACAAAGACATCAGTGCATTCGGCGGACTTAGACAAATACTTAACGGACAAAGACCATTCAACAAAACACTGCTTATGGTGCTTGACGATGAAAAGCTTGTCGTAGCAAAGGAAGTTGTTAAGACTGTTATGGGCAATATTAACAATGAAAATACAGGAATTATGTTTACTCTTGATGTCAAGAGCGTGGAAGGATTGACTAAATAGTATGAATTATGAAATCTTATTACATTTAGGTACAATCTTACTCGTTGGATTTATAGTTTCAAAAATACTTGGCCTCTTCAAATTTCCAGAGGTAACAGGCTACTTGATAGCAGGTATACTCATAGGACCCTCGGTCTTAGGACTAATACCCGAAGAAGCAGTTAAGAACTTTGATATCATCAGTGAAGTCGCTTTAGCCTTCATCGCCTTTTCCATAGGTGCCGAGCTAAAGTTTGACGATTTAAAAAGAGTGGGCAAGGCGATATTTATAATAACTATACTAGAAGCACTAGTTGCCTTTTTCTTAGTAACAGTAGTTATGCTTTTACTTGGACAAAGTTTCCCATTCTCACTAGCAATAGGCTCAATCGCGTGCGCAACAGCACCAGCCGCAACACTTATGGTCATTAAGCAATACAAGGCCGAAGGACCACTAGTTAGGACACTTATTCCAGTCGTTGCACTTGATGACGGCGTTTGTATCATCGCTTTCGGTGTTGCATCAACACTTGCTCAAAACATGATACAAGGCGGAGCTTTTTCAATGATGAACATGGTTGGAAAGCCAATAATCCAAATATTTGCTGCCCTTGCTCTAGGTGTAGTAGCAGGCATCATCATGGTTAAGTCCATGAGATTCATGAAAAACCAAGGACAAATCCAAGCTTCTTTTATAGGTGTAATCTTCCTACTAGCCGCTATATCACTACGCTTTGACCTATCAAGTCTACTTACTATGATGGCTTTTGGTACAACAATCTGTAACACATCGAGAGAAGAAATGAAAGTCTTTAACGCAATCGAAGTTATTACGCCAGCTATCTTCCTATGCTTCTTCGTATTATCAGGCGCAGACCTTAACCTAGCTAGCTTAACAAAGGTTGGCTTATTAGGAGCAGCTTATGTTGTAGCTAGAGTCGTAGGTAAGGCGCTAGGCGCAGGCATTGGCGCAAAGATCGGCAACTTGCCAAGCACAGTACAACAAAACCTAGGTTTCTGCCTTGTTCCTCAAGCCGGCGTTGCCATCGGTCTTTCACTAATTGCAAAGAGAATCATACCTGCACCTCATGGAGAAGTAATCAGAGACATAATACTTTCAGCTACAGTTATCTATGAATTGGTAGGACCGCTATTAACAAAGATGGCGCTACTTAGAGCTGGAGAAATCAAAAAGGAGAACTTATAATGAACATCAAAATTAAGTATTTTGAAGAGCTAAACACAACCGAACTATATGAAATACTTAAGCTTAGACAAGCTGTCTTCGTGGTTGAACAAAACTGTCCGTATCACGATATAGACGAGTTTGATCCAGTATCAGTCCACCTTATGATGATAGAGGGTGACGAGCTTATCGGTTACGCTAGAATCAATGAGAAGGGCACTCGCTACCCAGAAGTTTCTATCGGTCGCTTCCTTGTCAAAGAGGACGCAAGACAGAAAGGTTACGGCGATAAGCTATTCTCAAGGGCAATCGACTTCATCACAGACGATATGAAAGAGGACACAATCAAGATACAAGCGCAAACATATATGAGAAAATATTATGCGAAGAAAGGTTTTAAAGAGATATCCGAGCCTTATCTTGAAGATGATATAGAGCACGTGGATATGCTTTACAAAAAAGATTAATATGTATAAGAAAATATTTATCATGCTTATGGTCTTGTGCTTAGCATTGACTGGATGCGCAGGGACTGATGATGCTGCTAAAAATGATAAAAAGGATCTAAGTATACTTTTACTGATTAATGGCACGCTTGGCGACAAGAGCTTCTTCGATAGCGCTGAAGCAGGCATGGAGCTAATCAAGGAAAAGTATCCAGAGATAAGTACTAAGACCATAGAGATGGGTACCGACGAGACAAAGTACGCTGCAATACTTGAAGAAAACGTTGCTTCAAAGGCCTACGACATCATCGTAGTGGGCACTTGGCAGCTTAAGGACAAAGTGCAAAAAATCTCGGACAAGTACCCAGAACAAAAATTTATACTTTTTGACGATAACGCCAACGATGGCGAGAAAAAATATGATAATATCTACTCGATTCTTTACAAGCAAAATGAAGGCGGCTTCTTAGCTGGGGCACTTGCTAGCATTGTTGAGCAAGGCGATGGCTATAGTTTTGCCAAAAAGACTAAGAAGATTGGCCTAATTGGCGGCATGGACAATAAGATAGTTAAGGACTTTTTACTTGGCTACGAAGATGGCGCGAAATACATTGACAAGGACATCGAGGTATTAACAAGCTATGTCGGCAACTTTACTGACGCGATTAAGGCGAAGGACCTTGCTAATATCTTATACAAGGAGAAGGACGTAGACATCATTTTTAACGTCGCATCCATAGCTGGCCTTGGCATCATTGACTCAGCAGCTGAGACAGAGCGCTACGTAATAGGAGTTGACTCAGACCAAGCGGCTCTACTAGGCGAAGCAAAAGCAAAATACATTTTGACTTCAATACTTAAAAGAGTTGACACATCCTTACTTAGAGCGATTGATAAATACAAAGCTGGCGAAGAAATCTTCGGTACAACAGAAATCTTAGGCGTTAAAGATGACGCCATCGGCATAGCTGATAACGATTTTTACAAAAACACAGTCAGCGAAGCAGATAGAGCCAAGATAGACGAGATTATTGACGAGATAAAAGCTGATAAAATCACTATCAGAAGCGAATTCAATGATTAAGATAAATAATTTAAGCTTTGCTTATGGCGAGAATATCATCTTCGATAAGTTTAGCTTAGAGATAAACGATAGACTTGCCTTTCTTATGGGGAAGAATGGCGCAGGCAAAACGACACTTCTAAAACTCATTCACGGCGATTTAAAAAATTACAGTGGAGAAATAGTTTCAGACGAGGCCTATATGCTTAGTCAAAGCTTTATGCTCTTTGATGAGCTAAGCGCTATTGAAAATATCAGCTCTGCCATAAACGTGAGCAAAAAAGAAGCAGAGAGCCTTGTAAGTACATCGCCCTTCTACGTAGCTGGACTTGAGCGTAAAGTTAAGGACATGACGACTATTGAGAGGCAGACAGTTGAGCTCATCGCGATGAGTCTAACAGAAAAAAAGCTGATACTGCTTGACGAGGTGAGCGCCGCGCTTGATGCGAGGACCACAGAGAAGCTTAAGGCCTACATCAAAAGCTCGGAGAAGAGCTTTCTTATGGTATCGCACGATGAGGACTTCATCCAAAGCTTCGATGCGAAGAAGATTTTTTTAGATAAGCAAAAAGCAGAGGCCGAGCAAAAAATTGAGGCTAGCCAAAATGCACACAGCTCAAAAATTATCGGTATCTACCTAAAAGACGAGGCAAAACTCGAGATGCTCATCAAAGGTTTCACGCGCTTTGCCTACGTGCCAAAAGATGTGCACAGCGCCTTGCTTATGGACGAAGAGGCGTACAAGAACATCTTCATATATGATATTTTAAAGAATAAAAAACGCGATTTTACTAAAGATGCCGAGGACTTTATTGCAAAATACAAATTAAAGTTCAAGGCGAGTGACATCACCAAGACACTCTCTGGGGGCAATTTGCAAAAGCTGGTCTTTTTCAGAGAGCTTGAGCGTGATGAGGACCTATACATTTTATATAATTACAAGAAGGGCATGGACTTCGAAGCGAAGGCCCTTGCTCAAGAGTCGATAGTAAAGAAACGAGATGAAGGCAAGACCATATACATCGTTTCAGACGATTACGAAGATTTAAAGGAGGATATAGTAGATGAAATCAAAGTCATTTAAGAGATATTTCATTTTGCTATATCCTTTTTTGATGCTTATAACACTAGTTTTAGTCGCTTTAATCTCAAACATCAGTCTAAACGCTATACTCATGGCGGCCGCAAAACCATTTGCCTCGCCATTCTATAGACTGAGCTTCATCAAAGAATTTCTCATAGTTGGCCTTTTGTCAGTGGCGATGAATCTTTCCTTGTCAATGGGTGAGATGAACTTTTCGCTTGAAGGCATCTTTCATATGGCAGTCTTCTTATCGGCGCTAGTAGCCATTTACTTTGCAAATTTCTTTATAATTATAGTTTTAGTGCCCGTAGTTTTATATTTACTTTGGCAAGTACCGAAAAAAGTCTCAAGGGGCGATGGAAGTAAGCTAATCATCTCCTCTTTGATCTTTAACTACCTTATTTTGGGCGCTATAAATTATCTTGTCTATACATTTTTCTCAGATGAGAATATTTCTTCAGCCGTTACAAAAGACTTTGCTTTTGCGCTTGACATAAAGCTTGGCATTGCCATAGCCGTGGTGAGCCTTGTGGCGTTTATAATATTTGCAGTGAAGACATCGCTCATAACTAAGCTAAAGATAATTAAGGATGCGCCAAGCATATTGATATCGACTGGAACTGAGATAAAAAAAGAAAAGAGGGCGATAGACTTTTGTCTTGTGCTTCTAACATCTGTGGCCGCATTTCTATATCTTTTCTTAAACTACAATCGCTTTTCACTTCAAAGCTTCACGGGATATGGCTTTGACGCGATAACTGTAACGCTTTTAGCGCGTGGCGACTTTAAAAAACTTGCCTACCCAGCCATATTAATTACATACATAAGACTTTTAAGCCTTGTCGTGCAGACCGAATTTTCTTTCGTTTCCTCTGTGATGTACCTAATGCAAGGCGTTCTGATCTTTATATCGATATTGGAGGCGCGCGATGACAGAAATTATTAGAGCATTTTTACGCATATTTCTTTTGTGCCTAGCCATCAACTCGATGCGGATGCTCGGCCTTTGCCTCTTACACGCAGACGGCCTTGTCAATATCTCGGCAATAACGGCGCTTGTGGTCTATAGCGAAACGCATTCCTTTGCCGTGAGCATTTTAGCTGCGACAGTCCTTACGCTTTTGGTAAATACATTATTTGTTTACTTAACGAAGCGAAGAGGCACATCAGACATTGTTTATGGCATAGCGATGAACCTCATTCTGCGCGGCCTATCGGGCCTTATGCTTTATCTATATGCTGGTGACCTTGCCATGTCGACTTCAGTCAATGTTAATTTTGACGTAAAAGTATTTGGCGTAGACATATTTATAGTTTTGACTCTAGTACTAAGCCTTTTCTATTATATATATCTATATAAGACGAGGGCGGGGCTTGAGCTAAGAGCCGTGGGTCTTGATGAAGAAAAAGCTAGCTTTAGAAAATTAAATATAGCTAGGGCGCGCCGTGATGCAATTATATTTGCATCCATATTTGCGGCGCTCGTTGGAAGCTTCTTATCGCTATCGTATTTTTCATACTTCACGGAGAATATCTCGCAAAATGTGGGCTATGTATGTTTGGCGCTTGAAGGCTTCTCAGCCATAAGCCCAGCTCTAACGCCAATCGCAAGCCTTGTATACGCTGTCTTTACTTATCTTGCGGGCTCATTCCAAAGCGCAGCGGCTATTAATTACAAGCTCTTGGACTTAATTCCTTACCTTGTAATTCTCATTTTACTATACTTTTTGAAGGACGATAAAAAATTGCGTGGCAAGGGCTTTTATGATATAATAAAAAAAGAGGTGAAGAAATGAAAAAGCTAATTAGAAATTTATTTATACTATCGATACTGCTTCTAGGCCTTATGAATGCAGGCACTAAGGCAGCATCACTTAACTTAATCATAGACGGAAACAATGTGACAAAGAGCGCGAGCCCAATTGTCAAGAACAGAAGGACCTTGGTTCCACTTCGTTTCATTGGGGAAGCCTTAGGCAAGGAAGTTATTTGGAACAACGACGAAAAGAGCGTTACAGTTAGTGACGAGGGCAATAGTTTCAAACTATATATCGATTCAAAGATTATTGACAATAGTGACGGAACGCTTAAGTTTACTGACGTTGCTCCATGCATAGTGAACAGAAAAACATATCTACCGCTTAGAGCCATAGCTGAGCTTATGAATATAGGCGTCGGCTACGATAAAGCAAGTTCAACGGTCACTATTGATTCGGCTACTTATAATCCAGTAGAAGAGAGTACTACAATTGTTGGCCTTATGCCAAATCAAACAATAAATACTAAGATGAATTTTACTTTTGTCACAAATAAAAATTTTGCAAAGGCAAAGCTATTACTATTAAATGACAAAAACGAAGGCTATATACAAGACGTAAAGACAAGTACAGCCGAAGCGCTTGAGTTTTTACCGAGCCTTAAAGACGAAGGAAATAAAAAATTAGTCCTTGCGCTTTACGATGCAAATGGCAATGTGATTGACGCGACAGGCGCCAAGATCAACTTAAACGTACTTCCGAGAGTAACTTACTCAGGCGTTGACAATGGCGGCTTTGTGCAAGACGAGCTAAAGATTACGCCTGACATAAACTTCATTGCATCAAAGATGAAGGCGACTATAACAAATTTAACTACAGGCGCTACAGAAGTGAAGGACAATCTTGATCCAGAAGGAGAATTCTTATTCAAGCCAAGCTATTTGGATGCGGGCAGCTACTCCATAATGCTATCGGCTTTTGACGAACTGGGCAGAGAGCACTTTGGCGAGACAAAGACCTTCACCATGAGCATAAATCCATATCTAAATATAACAGGCGTACCGAAGGACGGCGTCATCTCAGGTCAAGTAACGCTTAACGCGCAAAGAAACTTCGATGTAATGAGAACTGATTACGTTTTACGTGACCCATTGACAGGACAAGAAACAGTTATTGAGTCAAAATCATACGGCGCATGCAAGTTTTTCCCGAACATTAACGACGCAGGTCAAAAGGAAGTCTTCGTCAGATGCATAGACGCGAGCGGAAAGACTATGGAGAGCGAACATAAACTTGTCTTGATCAAGGGCGACTCGAAGCTTATACTTGAAGGCGTTGCTCCTGGCGGCATAGTTCATAAGTATGTGGATTTGAACGCCGTGTCAAACGTTGGAGTCAACAGCGTAAACTATTACATCAAAAATCTTAGAACAGGCAAGACTAAGACCATAGCTGAGAACGTGCCTTATGGCCAAAAGTTTAGATACAACGTCACTAAAGACGATGAAGGAGAGAATGAAATCAGCGTAACAGGCAATCAAATCGACGCCTTTATCAAGGGCGAGAGCATCAAATTTAGGATATACACTGGAAAGATATATACAAAACAGCCGCTAATGGCGAAGGACAAATTCCTTGACTACACAAAAAAGATTGCTAGACGCGAATTTTTAAGAACAGACTTAAGCGGCGCCATCACTACAGCACAAGCGATACTTGAATCAGGCTGGGGCCAATCAGTGCCAGTCGATAAGTACACAGGAAAGTTCTCAAACAATCTATTTGGTATCAAAGGCAGCGCTTCTAATGGCACCGTAACCATAACTACAACAGAAGTATATAATAATGTTAGATACACAGTTGATGACAAGTTCAGAGCATATAAATCGGCCGACGAATCATTTAGAGATCACACTGAATTATTCTTCGCAAAGAAATGGTATACGCCATTTAGAAAAGTTATGTTCAACGACCAAAGAGGCGTCTACGCAATCAAGAGATGCGGTTATGCGACAGACCCTAGCTATCCAGCGAAATTAAAGCAAATCATCGACAAATACAATCTAAAAGAGCTAGACAAAGTTAATTTATAAGATATCGAGCAGGGCACTTGCCTTGCTCTTTTATTTTAGGCAAAATATAAAAAAAATAATTAATTTTAGCATAGTAATGATTTAGACTGGGTATATTATAAAAAAGGAGGTATATTTATGAATTACTTAGTTTTAATCGGCGTACTGCTAATAGTTGTCGGCTTTGCACTAAAGCTTGACGTTGTAGCAGTCGTTTTGATATCTGGCCTAGTAACTGGCTTGGTATCAGGTATGTCATTAGTAGAAGTATTAGACTTAATTGGAAAGGGCTTTGTAACAAACAGATACATGTCACTTTTCTTCCTAAGTCTACCACTAATCGCTATCATGGAAAGGTATGGACTTAAAGACAGAGCAGCTGAAGCCATCAAGAAGATCAAATCAGCAAGCGCAGGTGGCGTTGTTGGTTTATACATCTTAATTAGATGGGTGGCAGCTATATTCTCTTTAAGATTAGGTGGACACGTTCAATTCGTTAGACCACTTATACTACCTATGGCTGAGGGTGCTGCAGCAAAAACTGTTGACCTATCAGAAAAGAAATTAGAAGAGCTTAAGGGACTTGCAGGTGCCGCAGAAAACTACGGAAACTTCTTCGGACAAAACATCTTCCCAGTTGCGAGCGGCGTTTTATTAATTCAAGGTACACTAGCAGGAGCTGGCTATGAAGTTACTAACGCTGAAATCGCTCAAGGCTCAATACTAGCCGGCGTTGCTATGGTGATTTTATCACTAGTACAATGCTATCTATTTGAAAAAAGTTTAAGAAAGGAGCTTAAGAATGTTTAAATTTATTTATGCTAATTCAGCTATGGTTGACGAAGTCATCTACATTCTATGTGGTATCGTCTGCATTATGACTGGAATTAGAGGCTTAAAGAATAAAAAAGCTCCTATCGGTACATTTCTTTTCTGGACACTTTTAGGTATACTTTTTGGAGCAGGTAAGTTTATTATCGACAGTTTTGAACATGGCGGAGCCATCATAGGAGGCTGCTTGATGCTACTAGGAGCACTAACACTTACAAATCAAGTACAAATAGGCGAGTTCAATTCTCAATCAGAAGAGCAAAAAATTGCTTATGGCAAAAAGGTTGGCAACAAGATATTCATCCCAGCCCTTGCAATAGGTGTCATCGCCATGATCATGGCGCAATTCAAGAGCTTTAAAGTAGCTGTTGATGTAAAAGATGGTGCAGATGTATTCTTTGGATTTACATCAGCTCAAACACTTGGTATATCATCAGTACTTGCCATCATCATCGCTTTAATCATAACAAAGGCAAAATACTCTGAAACAAAGGAAGATACAGCTAAGATGCTTATGCAAATAGGCAGTTCTTCACTACTTCCTCAACTACTTGGAGCACTAGGAACAGTATTCGCAGCGGCAGGCGTTGGTGAAATCATCGGTTCAGGCGTTTCAGCTGTAGTTCCACCTGAAGCAAAAGTTTTAGGCGTAATTGCTTATTGCGTTGGTATGGTAGTCTTTACCATGATTATGGGTAATGCCTTTGCAGCATTTACAGTTATTACACTAGGCGTTGGCGTTCCGTTCGTTATTGCCAATGGCGGTAACCCTGCCATCATAGGCGCGCTTGGTATGACTTGCGGCTACTGCGGTACACTACTAACACCTATGGCTGCTAACTTCAACATAGTTCCAGGAGCTATACTTGAAACAAAAGATAAATACACTATAATCAAGGCACAAGCACCAGTTGCTATACCTTTAATAGTAGTACACATTATATTAATGTTATTGATTGGATTTAGATAGAATTAGAAGAAATTTTTGAAAGGAGACGATATTTTGAAGATATTAGTAACAGGCTTTGACCCATTTGGCGGAGAAAAGATAAACCCAGCGATTGAATCGGTAAAGAAACTTCCTGATACAATTGCCGGAGCTGATATAATTAAGCTAGAGATACCTACTGTAATAGGTAAATCTGTCGACAAGATCAAAGCAAAGATTGAAGAAGTGCATCCAGACGTTGTTTTATCCATCGGTCAAGCAGGCGGCAGACCTGACATCACTGTTGAAAGGGTCGGCATCAACTGCGACGACTGCAGAATTAAGGACAACGAAGGCAATCAACCTATAGATGAAAAGGTAGCTGAAGACGGCCCTGCGGCATATTTCTCGACACTACCTATCAAGGCCATGGTTAAGAATATACAAGATGGCGGCGTACCAGCAAGCGTTTCAAACACAGCAGGCACTTTCATCTGTAATCACGTTTTATACGGCGTAGCACATATACAAGCTACTAAGCATCCTGAGATGAGAACAGGTTTTATACACATTCCGTTCCTACCAGAGCAAGTAGTTGACAAGAAAAATATGCCATCGATGGCGCTTGAGACTATAGTTAAGGGACTTACTTTGGCAATAGAAGCGATTGTAAAGAACGATAGTGACATTAAAGTTACTGGTGGCAAAACTCACTAAATTTCTTGTTAAAACAAGCCCTTTTACTTGTTCGAATTAAGCTGCACTCTACGTACGCTTAGTACGAAATCGCTTGCTTAATTCTCCACTTCGTAAAATCATCTTGTTTTTCCTGCGAAATTCTAAGGAAGATTTATGGATCTAGCTAAGCATTTAAATTTAACTAAATCCATATACTTTCTTAACAGAATTAAAAAATGTATATTTAAATGCATATAATGTTTATCAAACATAAAAGACTAGAATTAATTTTCTAGTCTTTTTTCGTGAATAAGAATAAAGCTATTGACAAAGCAAATCACTAATGCTATAATAATATTGAACATGGTTCAGTTAGGAGGACATATGAAGGGCGCTGTTTTATCAAAGGACGCAATACTCATAAAAATTAGAGAGATAGTCGCAAGAGACGGTCTCGACGCGCTTAGCATAAGAGGGCTCGCGAAGGAGCTTGATTGCTCTGTTGGCATCATCTACTACTACTTTGAGTCGAAGGACGAGCTCATCGTCGAAGCGATAGAAAGCGTTTGGGAAGACATCTTTCAAGCGGGCGAGACAAGCAGCTACGATTCATTTTTAGCCTATATCAGCGATTCTTTTACTCATATAAGCAGCGGGATTAAAAAGTATCCAAACTTTTTCACTCTTCACACTCTTATGCTTCAAACCGATAAGAGGAGCGAGGCTAAGTCCATGATGCAAGTCTACATGACTAAGCTTAAGAGCAATATGAAAGAAGTTTTGGACCGAGACAGCAATGTCAAGAAAGGCGTTTTCACCGAGGACTTCACCGAAGATGATTTTATTAACTTCATCATGTCAAACATCATGAGTCTTATACTTGATCCATCATATAAAAAAGAGTTTTTCGTTAAACTTATAGATAAAATACTATACTAAAACCCGTCAATTATCTGACGGGTATATATTAAAGCAAAATTGAACAATGTTCAGTAAGGAGTGATATTATGCGAGCAATTTTTGAAAGTCTTTTTGACGCCATCTACCTAGTTACAGTCATTACTATAGGTATAAAGATGCTCAAAGGGGCGCATGGCAGAAAAGAGTACCGTTTATTTGGTCTCATGGCTCTAGTACTAGGTTTTGGCGATGCCTTTCACTTAGTGCCAAGGATGATTGCGCTACTAAGGGCAGGCGAAGAAAATTATGTGAAGCTCTTAGGCCTTGGTAAGCTCATCACATCCATCACCATGACGGTGTTTTACGTCTTGTTTTATTACGTTTGGCGCCTACGCTACAAGGTAAGTGGCAGAGACGAACTCACTAAAACGATCTACGGACTTGCAATACTTAGGATAATTCTTTGCATATGTCCAAGGAATGAATTTTTATCGGCGAATCCGCCATTATCCTGGGCAATATATAGAAATTTACCGTTTTTGCTTATAGGCCTTATTATTATGATTATATTTTACAAGTCACAAAAGGCGCACAATGACAAGAACTTTAAGTATATGTGGCTCACAATAGTTTTGAGCTTTGCCTTTTACGCGCCAGTCGTTTTATACGCACAAATCTATCCAAACATTGGTTTACTGATGATACCAAAGACTTGCGCTTACGTTTGGACAGTCTTGATAGGATATAAAGATATGATTAGCACGGAGAAAAAATAAATTTTTGACAAAGCGTCTCGCTCATGGTATAATCATATTTACATTATTTAATATATAGCTATTTAATATACCTATATACGAAAGGAGAAAAATATGAGAAGGAAATTAATTAACACAGCTGCATACTATGCTGTAGCTGGTCTATTTGCAGGCGCTTTCTATAGAGAGTTCACTAAGTACATGGGCTATACTGGAGTAACATCACTTGGCAAAGCACACACACATCTATTTGCCCTAGGTATGCTTATGTTTTTAATAGTTACTGCACTTGCATCATCAACAGAAATTACTAAGAGCGAGTACTTCGATCGCTTCTACTTTTATTACAACATCGGCGTTGGTCTATCATCAACTATGATATTCTGTAGAGGCTTGTACCAAGTCATAGGCCTTGATAACAATGTACTAGACCTTGTTATATCATGGACATCAGGCGCGGGACACGTTACAGTTACTATCGGCCTAGCATTTTTATTCTTGTCTTTGAAACAAACAATCAAGGACTAGAGCTATAATTTAAAATATACTACTAGAATATACTTTATTCTACCCTCATTTCTTTTTTGAGCCTCATCACACGATGGGGCTTCCCTTTTGTTAAGTATCTGTTACAAGAGCGTTTTTTCATGCTAATGGTGGTATAATCATATCAAAGGAAGTGATATTATGAAAAAATTTAGAAATACTTTACTCATACTCATGGCTCTTATAATGATTTTAAGCGCTTTTGCTTGCAAGAAGACTGATGACAATGGCGATGCCAATGGAAGTTCAAGTGGCAATGCAAATGAAAATACCGAAGCAAATGAAAGTACTGATGAAGAAAATGGTGACGAAGCACCTGAAGCTATTGACAGAGAAAAAGAAAATGAAGATGATGGCATAAGTGATTTATACAAGCTAGTGGAAAAGGATTTAGCAAAGGAAGTAAAAGAAGATAACAAGGCCTTTATGATTCATCTTGGCGCGGGATATGACGAAGAGACTTTAAAAGCAGTTTTAACTAGACTAAAGGAAGTCAAGGAAAAATACTCTTACGAAAAGGACCTTGAAGAGCTAATGATGCTTGTTAAAGCGGGCGACGGCAATACTTATCTCGTGGCACAAGAGTTTTATCTACTAGTACCAAAGTACGATGACGCGGACATTTCTCTTAAGGAGCTAGAGCTTAGTGAAGAGGGCGAGCTAGAAGAGCTTCCAAACGAAGCGCTTGATGGCAAAATCGTTCATGGACCTACGCTTATCGTGCAAAACATCTCTGATATAGCGCCTAATGGTGAGATTACTATCAAGGATAAAGCTGGCGAAGTGAAGTTCAGTCCTTATGTTTCATTAAAGGACGGCGAGCTAATGCTTGATGAGGGCGCAGTCGATGCGAGCGAAGTACTAAGCTACGATGACAAGGCTGATGACTACGACGAAAAACTATTCGAAAAAATCTATAGCTATATGTCAAAATTTTAATTCAATATAAAAGGGGATTATGTCAAGAAATAATTAAAAAATTCTTGACATTTTCTTTTCATTATTGTATAATATCTCTTGTTAGGACCTTTAGCTCAGTTGGTTAGAGCGTCCGGCTCATAACCGGCAGGTCCGGGGTTCGAGTCCCTGAAGGTCCACCAATTTGCCCAGATAGCTCAGTCGGTAGAGCAGTAGACTGAAAATCTACGTGTGGCTGGTTCGATCCCGGCTCTGGGCACCACGCTTAAGTTTTTACTTAAGCTTATTTTTTTATCAGAACTATTCCATAATCATAATTAAAAATTTAATGTTTATTTTAATTCTTCAGTGGGTATACTTATAACAGGTGATAATAAGTGTACAGAAAGGATGAATATTATGAATGACGTTCTTCTTATTAATAGGATAGATGTACAGAAAGAATACGATAAGAAAAAGAAGGTCTTTTTTATTGTCGATTACAAGAGTGAAGATTATTCGGAATACAATATAGTTAAGATATTATGCGGCTTAGAAGGCATTAGCTCTGAAGACATTGTCTTTAGGTACAACGGCTTTCAAATACAAACAGAAATAAGGAACATCCCAGCCATATTAAGGGCGCTTATCGATGAGAAAGTGCCTGTATATAGCGTTTTTGAGATGTATACACCGGTGGTTTAGTATGGCAAAGATGAATCAAAGGCAGAGAAGACTGCGTTTTTACAGAATACTTGTACTTTTGCTTATTGCCCTAATCGCTGTATACTTTTTCTTTTTTAGAAAGAAATTCATAGGCGTTAGCAAAGAAGAGAGAGTTGACAATATAAAGGCGTCCATCGAAGACTTGGGCGAGCTTGTAACTGTCGAGTATAACTACACCGATGTTTTAACGTATAAGGACAGCTTAACTCTTATGGATATGAAGATACCATTCACAGACAAGAGCTACATCATAAAGTATAACGGCTACATCAAGGCTGGCGTTGACCTAGCAAAGGCTGTGGTCAAGGACGTACAGGAAACAAGTGTTGAGCTTGACGTGCCAAGTGCAGCCATCACAGACAGCGTTCTTGATGAAAAGTCAATGGTCATACTTGATCAAAAGAACAATATATTTAATCCTTTAGACTTGGGTGATTACCAAGAGACACTTAAGAAAGAATTGAATGCTCGAGAGCTAAAGGCTAAGAAAGACGGCATACTAGAGAGAGCTCAGTCAAATGCTGACAAGCTCTTAAGGAAGCTGCTTGAAGGCCTTGGCTTCAAAGATATAAAAATTAATTACATTTAGGAGGTAATTTGATATGAAAATTAGTAAGAATGTTGTAGATGCTTTAGTTGAACAATACAACTTTGAATTAGAAAGTGGCTATATTTATCTAGCTATGGTACATGATTTAAAGGACAAAGCTTGGGACGGCTTCGCTCACTTCATGGACAAACAAGCTCATGAAGAGTACGAACACGCTACTAAATTCAAAGGCTTCATCGAAGAAATAGGCGAAAGAGTTGAACTAAAAGCAATGCCTGAACCAAAGAAAGAATACAAATCAGTTCTAGAAATATTCAAAACAGCTTATGATCATGAACAAGAAGTTACTAAGAGAATCGAAAATATCTATGAACTAGCACTAGAAGAAAAGAACTACGTTGTAGTAGAATTCTTAAATTGGTTCTTAAAAGAACAAGTTGAAGAAGAAGACAATATGAGAACTATTGTTGAAGTATTAGAAAACTTAAAAGACGGCTACACAGGTCTATATCTATATGATAAGGAACTAGGTAGAAGAGAATAATCTTAAGATATTTATAAGGGGTGCTTAAGTGCACCCTTTAAATATATATAGCAGAGCTATAAAAATATTTTTTGGGAGGAAAATTATGAGAGCAATGACACAAACAAACCTTCAATCAGCATTTGGAGGAGAATCACAAGCGCACATGCGTTACCTATACTGGGGAAACGTAGCAGAAAAAGAAGGCTTTAAGAACGTAGCAAGACTATTTGAAGCAACAGCTGAAGCTGAAAGAGTTCACGCTCACTTACACTTTAAAGCTATGAAAGACATATCAGGTGACTTCTCAGTTACATCTGGAGCAGGTTTTGGTGACCACGGAACATCTAAAAACCTTGAAGCAGCAGCAGGTGGAGAACGTTTTGAATTTACAGAAATGTATCCAAGCTACATATTAGTTGCCGAAGAACAAGGCGAAAAAGCAGCTGTATCAGCAATGAAGTTTGCTATCGAAGCTGAAAAAGTTCACGAAAAACTATTCTTAAAAGCTAAAGAAGCAGTTGACGCAGGCAAAGACTTAGACGCTGACAAGATTTATCTATGCCCATTCTGCGGATTCATTTCGCTTACAGGCGAAGAAGACAAGTGCCCAATCTGCGGCGCAGACAAATCAAAATTCGTTGAATATTAATACACGAAATTAATTTAATTATCTAAAAGATTCCTATACCATAAGCGTATAGGAATTTTTTTGTAAAAAGAGTAGAAATATTTGCTCATATGTGATAAAATAGTACTGATTAATATAGAAAGAGGTATTGCATTGGCAAAATTACTTATACAAGAATCGAATCCCTTGCTAGGCACAGTAAGAGTCAGCGGCGCGAAGAACGCTGCACTGCCGATACTTGCTGCGACTATACTTGGCACTGAAGACATCATCTTAGAGGATTTACCTAAGCTAAAAGACGTCGAAGTCATGTGCGAAGTACTTCAGTCACTTGGGGCAACGGTTGAGAAATTAGATGAACATAGAGTAAAAATTAATTCAAATACTATAAATAAATACGAAGTCGACTACCAATTGATGCACAAGATGAGAGCATCCTTCATAGTTATGGGAGCGCTCATAGGCAGGATGGGTAAGGCGAGGTCCTCGATGCCAGGCGGCTGCGCTATAGGCGCAAGACCAGTTGACCTGCACCTAAAAGGCTTTAGATCACTTGGCGTCAACGTTGATGTTGAAGAGGCGGACGAATACACAGATATCTTCGCTCACGCAGATAATCTTGCTGGCAATAAGATATATCTTGACTTTCCGTCAGTTGGCGCAACACAAAACATAATCTTGGCGGCAGCACTTGCTCAAGGCGAGACAGTCATCGATAACGCGGCCATGGAGCCAGAAATCGTTGATATGGTAAACTTCCTTAACAAGATGGGCGCAAAGATCTACGGCGCAGGCACATCGACTATACGTATAAGAGGCGTTGAAAAACTTCTTGGCGCAACACATCAAATCATGCCAGATAGGATAGAGGCAGGCACGTTTATGGTGGCCGCGGCGGCAACACACGGCGACATCATATTAAATAACGTCATCGTTAATCATATGAGACCTGTTATAGCAAAGCTGCGTGAAACAGGCTGTGAAATATACGAAGAGGCTGATTCACTAAGAATTATAGCGACTAAAAAACTTAAGCCGATCAAGGTAAAAACACTACCATATCCAGGATTTCCAACAGATATGCAAGCCCAATTCATGGCGCTTGAAACCATTATCGAAGGAAAGTCCGAGGTAATAGAAACAGTTTTTGAAAATAGATTTATGCACGTAGATGAGCTAAGAAAGCTAGGCGCAGACATTGACGTAGAGGACAGAACTGCAACAGTTAAGGGCGTAGCAAAGCTTCACGGCGCAGAGGTAAGGGCGACAGACCTTAGAGCTGGAGCCGCACTTGTCATAGCAGCCCTATGTGCAGAGGGTGAGACAAAGCTTTCAGACATATATCATATCGATAGAGGATATGAAGATTTTGAAGAGAAATTTAGATCATTAGGCGCAAAAGTCTATAGAGTAGAGGAATAAGGGGGATAGGCATGGGATTAAGATCTGATGTAGGCATAGACTTAGGTACAGCGAGTGTACTTGTTTATGTAAAAGGTAAAGGCATAGTACTTAAAGAACCGTCTGTCGTAGCGATAGACCAATATACAAATAAATTCTTAGCAGTTGGCGAAGAAGCAAGAAAGATGCTTGGTAGAACACCAGGCAACATCGTTGCAATCAGACCGCTTAGAGAAGGAGTTATCTCAGACTACAGCGTTACACAAAGAATGCTTAAGTATTTTATACAAAAGGCACTTGGCAGAATGCTATTCAAGCCAAGACTTATAGTTTGCGTGCCAAGCGGCTGTACAGAAGTTGAGAAGAGAGCGGTTATCGAGGCTGCAAACGAAGCAGGCGCAATCAAAACTTATTTAATCGAAGAACCAATTGCGGCAGCTATCGGCGCTGGACTAGATATCACTCAGCCCAATGGTAATATGATCATCGATATTGGTGGCGGCACAACAGACATCGCAGTTATTTCACTTGGCGGCATCGTTGTGAGCAAGTCAATCAAAGTAGCAGGCGACAATTGCGACGAAGCAATCACTAAGTATATCAGAAAGAAATTCAAGATGATGATAGGCGAAAGATCAGCCGAAGAGCTTAAAGTAACTATAGGCTGCGCTTATCCACTCGAAGAAGAACAATACATGGAAGTAAAGGGCAGAAACCTTATGAGCGGCCTACCTATGAACGTAGTAGTATCATCCTCAGACATGCTTGAAGCACTTAAAGAGCCAGTTCAAGAGATTATCGAAGCAGTTCACACAGTACTTGAAAGAACTCCGCCAGAACTAGCAGCTGACATCTCCGGCAGAGGCATCATACTTACAGGTGGCGGCGCATGCTTAAAAGGCCTTGATACACTTGTTACAGAACAAACAGGCATACCATGCAGAGTCGCTGAAGACCCAGTTGAATGCGTAGCCATCGGTACAGGCAAGTCACTTGATTGGGTAGAAATACTTGAAAAGTCAAATAACAAGAGCGGAGCAAGTGTAAGATTTAGATAATTTTTATCTATAGTTATGGCGTAAACTATTAAAAATATTTATACAGGAGCGGTTAATTGATTTATCCGCTCTTTTTTTGGTATAATGTATACGAAATGATTAAAGGAGGAATAAAAATGAGCGAATATTTTGAAAGAAAAGATTTAGAAGAGTTTGTTAGAGGTGCTTTAGGCGAATTAAATAAGGAGCTATGGGATAATTTCATGGCTTATTACGGAAGCGTTTATCAAGATGGCAAGCTTAGCGGCAGAGAAAAATCACTTATCGCACTAGCCGTTGCACACGCAATTCACTGCCCATATTGCATCGAAGCGTACACGACAGCTTGTTTAGATCAAGGCTACACAAAAGAAGAGATGATGGAAGCAGTTCACGTAGCTAGCTCAATCACAGGCGGCGCAGTCCTTGCTTATTCAACACAAATGAAGAAGCTTGCCGACGATATGGAGATGTAATTGTCTTATCTAAAGAGTCTACAAGAGGCAGTTCAGCCCTTTACTAAGACCGTAGGGCGCGATATACTTACGAAGAAACCAAAAACACTTCAGTTAAATATAACGAGGAAGTGTAACTTGGCATGCAAACATTGTCACGTAGCGTGCTCACCCGCAAGAAGCGAGGATATGGATATGCGCACAGCCGAAAGAGCCATGCAGATACTTAAAGAGTGGGACTTCACTACACTTGACATAACAGGCGGAGCACCCGAAATGAGCTCTGTCTATAGATACCTCATAGATACAGCCGCGTCCATGGATAAGAAAATCATGACCAGATCAAATTTAACTATCTTTAATGAAGATGAGTATAGAGATCTCCCTGAGTTTTTGGAAGAAAGAAAAGTCGAGATTGTCGCTTCACTGCCATTCTACGAAGAAGTAAAGACAGATAAAGTTAGAGGCATAGGCGTTTTTCATGAGTCCATCGAAGTACTTCAAAGGCTCTGTGCACTTGGCTACGGACGCGACGAAGTGCTTCAGCTGAACCTCGTCTACAACCCGAGCGGCGCCATGATACCATCGAGTCAAGACCAGCTCGAGGCCATATATAGAAAAAAGCTTAATGATGAGTACGACATAGACTTTAATAATCTATTCAGCATGACCAACTCACCCATAGGCCGCTTCGGTGAGTGGCTCGATAGATCAGGCAATATGCAAAGGTACCTTAGAAGGCTTTGCGATGCCTTCAACCCAGCGATCGTTGATGAACTTATGTGCCTTGACACGCTATCCGTTGATTACGACGGCAGTGTATATGACTGCGACTTTAACCTCGCTCTCGGCATGAAAATCACTGGAGAGCACAAGACCATCTTCGATATAGAAAAAGACGATTTAATCGGACGAAAAATTAAAACAATGAACCATTGCTACACATGTACAGCCGGCAGCGGCTCCTCATGAGGCGGAGCATTGGAGTAGTTACTCACATAGAGCTTCCTGTCATTTGACGAGAAGCATTTTTTTGCTAATTTAAACAATAATAATATTTATGCCAATAGCAAAATTTATATTGCTTTTTATAAAAATATATTGTATAATAAATTTAGTTAGCAATGACTAACTAATAAAGGAGGTTTTATAGATGAAAGCAAGCGTAATATACTGGTCAGGCACAGGAAACACAGAGGCCATGGCGAATGAAATCGCTTCAAAGCTAAAAGAGCTTGGAGCAGATACAAAGCTAGTATCAGTTGAAGAGGCATCTATTGATGACGCGAAAGAGGCGGATGTTCTTGCACTTGGCTGCCCAGCCATGGGAGCAGAAGAGCTTGAAGAAGACTACTTCAGACCTTACTTTGACAGCATCAAAGACGTGATCAAAGACAAAAAAGTTGCTATCTTCGGTTCATACGAGTGGAACAGTGGAGAGTGGATGGAGCTTTGGAAAAACGAATGTGCTGACAGCGGCATAGAAGTCGTAGACGCACTTATCGCATACGACCATCCAGATGCAGAAGCACTAGCAAAGTGCAGAGAGCTAGCAGAAAAACTAATGAAGTAATTTATCAAGGAGCGTTGAGCCCCCTTGGCGCCCCTTGTACATATAAAAAAACTGCCCATCAAGGCAGTTTCTTGTATTTATGCTCTTAAAACCATTATCCAAGTAATATATCCAGTATCATCATAACAACAAAACCAAAGATGATACCGTAAGTTGATTCACGCTCGTAACCCTTGGAGTGCGTTTCAGGAATGATCTCGTCACAGATAACGAAAAGCATCGCACCCGCAGCCGTAGCAAGCACAACAGGCAAAGCAGGCTTAAATACATTGACAAGACTGTAACCAAGCACCGCGCCCACCGGTTCAACTAGTCCAGTCAGAGCAGCCACCATAAAAGCGTACTTCGTAGTGTAATTCTCACGCACAAGACTCAAGGCAACAGCTAGACCCTCAGGCATATTTTGTATGCCGATACCAAGAGCAAGCGCAAGACCATCGTTGATATTCTCAGTACCAAAACCAACACCAGTCGCCATACCCTCAGGAAAATTGTGAATGGTGATCGCGATGATAAATAACCAGATTTGACTTAAAGAAGACGATGCGCCCTCACGTCTCTTGTCAATAAGGTGCTCGTGAGGCGAGAACTTGTCAATCATGTCAATGACAAAGGCGCCAAAGATGATACCCAAAGAAGTGATCATAACCGCCTTGAAGTCCCCACCACCATATTCAATCGATGGCATAACCAAAGAGAAACAAGTCGCCGACAGCATTATACCCGCAGCAAAGCCAAGCATAACATCAAGAAGCTTTTGCGAAACATTCTTCGTGAAAAAGACAGGCACCGCGCCCAAAGCAGTCATTAGTCCCGGAAAGACAAGACCAAAGGCAACAATCGCCTCCCTTGTAAAATATTTGTCCATAATAAATCTCCTTTAAATAATACTAAAAAGATTATATTATATAGCTAATTAAAAGTCAATAAAAAGGGTAAAATACATAAAGGAGTTGATAAAATGTACTATATAGATACACTTAAGAAAGAGCATGAGTATATAATTAAGCTCACAGACCACATACTAGAAGTCTCTAAAGATATAATGAATGGCCATGTCAATGGCAGCGCCATAAGAACCATAACAGACGTGATTAAAAATTACGCCGACGGCTACCACCACAAAAAAGAAGAGGACCTAGTCTTTAGAGCCATGTTAGACCACCTTGGTGAGCTTGCAGAAAAACTCGTTACAAACGGCATGCTAGTTGAGCACGACCTAGCTCGCTACGAACGAATGATGATAGATGAAAGCCTTAAACACTATGAAGAAAATCAAACAGACGAGGCGCGCCTTGAACTGATAGGCCACCTAATGAGCTATCGCTCACTGTTAATACGTCACGCAGACAAAGAGAATAAAGTCGTCTATCCATTCGCCATGAAAAACCTTCCCGAAGAGATTCAAAAGAAATTAGATGAAGAGACAAAAGCCTTTGAAGAAGAAAATAAAGATCAAAGAGACAGATACCTAGATATTATAAATAAATTCTAAATATGACGAAATTGTAAGAAATTTAATAAAGTAAAGCGCAAACGCTACTTAATGAGTATATATCACTAAAGTAGCGTTTTCTTTGTGTCAATATCACCATAAAGCGACTTGCATTAAATATTAATCCGTGATATAATATTCCTATTATAATAGAGATATTATAATAAAATTTAAAAAAGAAAGGAGGGGAGAAAAATGAACAGAAAAATAAGAGTAATAATACTCACAATGGTTCTAACTGTTCTTATGTTTGGAGGCACACGTTTGATGGCAGAAGATAACTTAGACGTGAACACTACAGAAGCTTCTCAAACAGAAACTCCCAAAGATGAAGGAAAAGTAGAACCAATGGCTAAAGAAGGTGAAGAAGGGGAATCTTCAGTTGAAACAGATAAAAATACTGATATAGATGGTAATGAAGCTAATGATGAAAAAGTGACAGGTGAAACTGAAACTACAGAACCAAAAGCTAATGAAAATGAAAATACTGAAAAAACTGAAGATAAACCTGAGGCAAAGCAAGAGGAGAAAAAGACTGAAGCACCTAAGCAAGAGGAGAAAAAACCAGAAGCTAAAAAAGCTGACAAGCCAGCTGAGGCACCAGCGAAGGCACCAGAAAAACCAAAAGAACCTGGTACAGAAGATGGTGGCGAAAGCGAAGATGCAGGCAAAACATCTGACACAGGTACTACACCAACAGAAGGCAAAGGAACTGGCGAAGGTGAAGGCACTGAGACAACACCAGAAGTAGATCCTGACAAAGACAAAGATTTAAGCGATTTAAAAGCTCAAATCGAAAAAGAAAAGGATCCAAAGAAAAAAGCTGATCTTCAAAAAGAATACAACGAAAAGTATTTAGCAAAAGTCGAAGCCGAAGGAAAAGATAAAATTGATCCTGAACTTCAAGAACGTTTAACTGATGATAATGATATTAAAAATTACAATATCATTAAGGCTAAACAAAAGGAGCTTAAGGAAAAGAAAGAAGCAATTGATAAAAAAGTTGCTGAAGGAAAGCTTAAACCAAACGAAGTCAACGATCTTTATGCTGATTATGAAAAATCAATTAAGGAGTATAATGATCTTGTAGGTAGCTTTAATCCACCAAGAAAGCTTACAGCTGAAGAAACAGAAATCAAAAAGGATTATACAAAGAAACCGTATATCAATATTGATGAAAAAAATTCTTCACCAGCAGGTAAGGCTAAGTATGCTGAGTACAAAAAGTACAAAGAAGCCTTAGATAAAGCACTAAACCCTAAGGAAAATGGACTTACAAAAGAAGAATATGAGGCACTTGGTGTAAAAGATCTTAAAGGACTAAAAGCTGAATTTGATAAGCTAAACCAAGAAGTTCTTGACATGATTAACTCGGGCAAGGATATTGTTCCAGCATTTACAGATGGAGATGGCAAACCAAAAGTAGACATCTTCGCTTATGATTTCTCTGGTTCTGTAGATTTAAATAAAAAAGTTGAAGAGGGAAAAGATTATTATATTCCAGACGGAACAAAACTTGATTTATTTGTTCAAGTTGGTAGAAATAATGATGGAAGTAAAATTAAGTTTACTTTAACACCGACAAAAGTTGGCGAGCCAGAAGGCGGAGAAGTAAGTGCTAGAGATAATGTTATCTACTTGAATGGAGAAGAGATTAAACTAAATAGAGTAGATAATCCTGATGGAACATATCATTATGAGTTTGAAACAAGTTACAACTTTGGCGTAGCACAGCTTAAATTCACAATACCAGCCATCTATGGAGAGCTTCATGAAGGCTTCAACATCGGTATACAAGTTGGCGAGAAAAAAATTAGCAATAACTTCTTAATCACTAAGAAAGGCTACGACGAAAAGCCAGATACAGGCTCTATCGGTAACACTGATATTGAAAATCCAAAGAAAGAAGACGCTGGTAAGACAGAAGGCTCAAAAGTTACTGAGCATACAGATAAGCTATTTAACATCTTTGCTATATTAAAAGAATCAAATGGCTATATCGATAAAGTACTTGTTAACTCATCAAACGGTCAAGCACTTCCACTAGCTCATGTCAAGATCACAATGACATTACCACAAAATTACGATGGTAATTTTGCTGAATATATCCACAAATCTGGTCTAAAATATGAAGACCAAGGCAATGGAAAATATGTTCTTGAACTTGACACAAAAGAGTTTGGTAATAACCTTATAGAAGAAAATGGCAAATATTATTTGAAGAATGCAGATGGAAGTAAGGGAACTGAGCTAAAAAAAGCTACTGACAATGATCTTACAAATGCACTTCTTACTGGCAAAGACGGTAAAACTTATGTTGATGCAGAAGGTAAAGAACATAAAGTTACTACAGTAGAAGTTTTAGAAAATGAAACAAATAAGCCTACTGACGATGTATACAGACTTGTAGACAAAACAGTGCAAAAGAAAAACGCGGAAGGCAATTTTGAAGATGTATGCATATTAAATGACAAAAACATTGGTACAAGCAATGGATTAACTTATGAACTTCGTGGCGACACACTTCTTATCTATAAGAAAGAGGATGTCAAAGATGTTTATGATGGTCATGTATCAAATAAAGACAACGAGGCTGAACCAAAAGTAACACCTACCAATGAAGGCAAGCAAGTTACTATTAAAGAAACTGAAACTAGTAAAGATGAATCTTATGGTGGAACAATAGTTGAAAATGCTATCTTTGATAAAGATGGTAAATATCTTAAAAAATCAAGTGACGAGCTTAAAGGTGAACCAGAAGCTTTAATCGACCAAAACGGCAAAAAGTATACAGGCAATGTAATTTTAACTGAGGATGAAAAGAAAGCCGGATTTAAAGAAATCGATGGTAAAAAATACAATATTGTTACTAATGGAGTTTTTGAAAAAATCACAAAAACTGTTGGTAGCAAAGAAGTAACTGAATATTATATCATTGATGGTTTAAGCTATAGTGATAAACTTTCACTTATTGATAAGTTCGGACGTAAAATGGATATTGGCGTTACAAAAAATGATGATGGCACATATACTTTTACAAAAGACAAACATGATCCTAAAACATCAAATGGTACAACATTAATTGTTGGCAATAAAGATGAACTAATTTACGTTAACAGTAAAAATTATAAAGTTACTGATACAAACGGACTAGAATATATAGTAGGTAAATACTACTATAACGGAACAAAGCTTGTAGGTATTACTGAAAAAGATAAAATCATCGGCGATAAGTATTATCCAGACCTAGTTAAAGCTCTTCTAAAGAGAAAAACAATAGAAACTTACACTACAGATGATGGAAAAAATCTTGAAGTTCCAGACAAAGCTAATAAGCTATATGGAAGTGACAAGAAAAAAGATTACTACAAAGATGGCGATAATTTTTATGCTAAGCAAACTATTGGCGAAGGCGAAAATCAAAAGACTATCTTTGTAAGTGAAAATGAAGTTTTAACTGAAGATTCAGTAAAGAAAATCGTTCAAGTTTATCAAAATGGAAGCCAAAAGCTAGTTGATGTTGACAGTATATTTAATGCTATTAACCAAGCAAAATTCCAAATCAAGTTCCCGGGCTTCTTAGCAGGTAAAAAAGTTGTTTATACTCTAAAGACAGATATTGCTGCAGATTATGAACACATAAATACTGATGGAAATAGTGAAAGAATTTCTATCTATAAAGATAAAGATGGAAATCATATGAACGCTAAATCAGAAAAAACTATCAATAAGTATTTCACTTTAAAGAACGTAGAAGAAAAGAACTATAATTTCTTTAAACAACATCCAGATGCTTTAGAAAAGAATCTTGATTATCATTTCTTTAATATCTTCTTCCGTGATGGAAGCGATAGACAAAGAGATGTTTATATTGGAGATTTATTAGATCTTGAAGAAAAATCTAAAACAGATGAAAATTTAAAGAAAACTAATAAAAAAGAACTTGATTTATTAGCTAAATTAAGAAAAGAGCTTAGAAGATTAACTGGCAATGATAATGCTGACTTTAAGTATGATAATGGAACTTTAACATTTGTTGACGGTGATAAAGAAATTAATGTTAATCGTACACTTCTTTGGAAAGTTGGTTTCAAAAATCCAGATGGAGCTTTATTCCCAGAAGATTCTGACTCTGAAATTACTATCGAAGACCACAACATGGACAATCGTTTAGTATATGATGAGATCATCATCAACCATACTAGAAAAAAGTATAAAGAAGCAGAAGAAGCAGCTGGCGAAAACTTTAAGGGAAATAAAGAATATTTCTTCTTAGATCAAATCAAGAGAATCTTCCTTGGAGTAAATCCAAATTATAAAGATTATAGATTTGTTCCAGCTGGTGAAAACTATTTAATTACAAGAGCGGACATTGAAGCTGCTTTAAATAGTTTAGATTCAAATAACGAAGGTACAATAACAAAAGGCTCTGGAGAAAATGCTATTTCTTATAAAGTAAGTTATGATCCGACAACAGCTCAAATTAAAATCAAAGTATTTGATGCTTTCTACAAACAACATAAGCCTACTAATACAGATAAAAACCATTTTAAAAGCCCAGTACAAAAAGGCTATCAAGAATGGGTAAAAGGCAGAATCACTGAATTTGATAAAATTACAGCAGATGATGTTAATGGATTTAAGACTGATTTTGAAAGCTTCATCAAGTCAACTTATAAAGAAACAACTGATTGTTTCGGAGTTTTGACACATAAGTTTGACGAAATGATTAAGAAAATCAATAGTGACAAAACTTTAAATGATAATGCTAAAAAAGAAAAGATTGCAGAATTCAAAAAAGCATTTAAAAAAGAGCTTGAAAAATTAAATCTTGCTTATCTTGATATTGAAAAGAATGGTGGAGACTACAAATTCGACGATATGCGTTTCAACGCATTAAGAATCGAATTAGAAGCTGGTCAAAGTATCGGCGGCGCTATGGACAGTACAAAGAAAAAGTACCTAGGCATCACATCAGTTATCGTTCCAGACATTGACATACCATATACAGATGAGTTTGGCGACAAGCTTACAAATAAAGATTTATATCTAAACCAAGAAGTTAAAAAGATATTAAAAAATGGTATTGGAGAAGGAGCAAATAAGAAAATTTATAAAGAAGCAGACCTTAATGATGAAGCTAAGTTTAGAAAAATCATGGAAGAAGCTTATAAGAGAGTCAATGCTCTTAAGGATGACAAAGGTAATTCATTAATCAAAGATTTAGTTAAAGTTAATGATGGTAAAGTTGGTATCGAAAAGTATAATGTAAAACGAGGTAGTGAGTTTAAATACAATGACTTTGCTATTGGCGAAGGCGCTGACAAGAAGAGCTTAAAGGATAAAGCTGGTCACACAGTTAACCCATACTTTGTTGGCGATGGAGAAAACCCTATAACAGCTGATAAAAATATAGAAAAATATTTAGAAGCTTATAAAGGCAAGATCAATGTAGACGAATTTAAAAACTCTGATCTATACAAAGAGCTTACGAATCCTGAAATCGAAATCGGTCTTTACTATATGCACGCACTTGGATACAACAGAGCTAAGTTTGCCAACAAGGCTAACTACAAGCTAAACAAGGTTCATCAAGGCCCTGGTATCTTTGGCAAAGAAGATAAGTGGAAGAACAAAGTGTGCTATCCAGGAATTGGTCAATGTATCGAAAATGCTGGCGGAAAAGATTTCCCAGCAGAAGAAGGCGGCCAAACTCAAGATGAAGAGAAGATGAAGGCAGAAGATGACTTCTCACTATCTTATTCACCAGCTGCATCAAATTTCGAAAGTGAAAATCCTAAGTTTGATAAAAAATCTAAAACAGGCAAGATTGATTTTTCAAATGATGAAGATAAAGACAAGAAAGTTGATTACACTATAGAATTGACTGTTGACAAACTAAAAACAGATCAAAAGATTGGCGGAGACTCAACAAAACCTATAGATCCAAAGGCAGCAGAGAAAGAAGCGAAAAACTATAACAAACGTGGTTACTTTGTTTACAAGAACTCATTAATAATTGACTTCTTACCAGAAATCTTTAGATTTGAAAATGGTTCAAGTATGACTTTAACAATTGATGAAAAAGCCTTAACAGCTAACGGAGCTAACACTTATGAAGGATTTGATATCAAAGACTTTAAAGCAAAAGCAAAACCAATCTACGTTGAAAATGTTTATGAATATTTGGAAACATTAAGTGGAGATCAATATAAAGCTTTAGACCAAGCTATTAAATTAGCTGAAGAACAAGGTAGGCTTGATAGAAATGGCAACAAACATGCAGTTCTTGCTTGGTTACCAAAATTTGAAGCACCACATGGTTCAAAGAAACCACAATTTACTTTAAAGATTAATCAACTAGTAGTTGATAAGAAAAAATTTAAAGAATACGAAGATCATAAATACAGTGGAGAAAAGTTTACTAACCATGCTGTCTTTGATATATTCTACGCTAATCACCCAATAACTATCACAGATGGTCATAAGGGAAATGTTGATAAGACAATGAGAATCTATGATGAAAATGGTAAAATTGTCAACAAAGATAAAGCTGAAGAATGGTTCAGAGGCTATGTTGAACTTAAGTTTGGCGATCAATATGATTACAAAATTAAGTATAAACACATAAAACCTGGCTATGTAGATATCAACTCATCTAATAGAGACAAAGAAGCTGAATTCGTAGACTTCTTTGCTACTGATAATAAGAACAATGGCTTCAGACCAGTATTAAGAGAGTTATTAGATCTAAAAGATGGTTTCTATGCAGAATATTCTTTAGATGGAAAAACTTTCTTAAGTAAAGAAGAAATTCAAGCAAAAATTGCTAAAAATGAAATAACTCTTGGTGACATTCTTGGTGTAAAGATTAAACACGAAAGAGGCTTTGAAATTAATAAAGAAGTTGAATTCGTCCTACCAATGATGATTCCTAATCTTGATGCAAAAGTAGAAAACGGAAAAGTTTACTACATTGGTCAAGACGGTAAGAGAGTTGAGCTTGGCGATGCTGATAAGTTCTTCAAACTTGATCAACTGAAAAGTTCTGACAAAAAAGATGATATGTTTACAACAAACTCAGTTGAAGGCTCTAACACTGTTACTGTATATCTTGAAAAAGAAAGATTCATCAGAGTATTTAAGGAATTCCTTGCAGCTAATGGTGAAAAGCTAAAGAATCTTGATAACTTAGAAGCTAAATTTGTTGTATACCAAATAATTAAAGATGAAAAGGGTAATGTTATTAAGAAAGAAAAAGTTGGCGAGTTAAAAGCTAATAAGGCTAATGACTTCACTGACATGCTTGATCATCTACCAATCTTTAAGAAGACAACAACTATCGAAAAAGATGGTACTGTTAAAGTTGATGTAGTTAATTACGAGTATGAGCTTGAAGAAACTGCAATGCCAGGCTTTGAATCAAAGGTTTATAAGCTAGATGATAGCGATAAACTTGGTTTTGTATGGCAAGCTAAAAACACTGAAAAACCAGAAGAACCAGAAGAACCAGGAGAAAATCCTAAGAAAGAGCCTAAGAAAGTCACTGTTACTATCAGAGTTAACAAGACTTGGGAAGTTCTTAATAACGGATCAACTCCAAGCATTCAAGTTGAGCTATATGCTAATGGTAAGGCTACTGGCAAGATCTTCACATTAGGCAATGGTAACTGGAGCGCTGTATTTGAAAATCTACCATCTAAGGATAAAGATGGTAATGACATCATCTACACTGTAGTTGAAGTCGGTTCAGCTGATGGCATTACTATGATCGATGATAGAAAGTTTGAAGTTATTTACAAGACAAACGCAGATGGTAGCATCACTATATTAAATAAAGAAGTGCCAAAGGAAGAAGAAAAGGATAAGGAAGAGCCTAAGAAGGATGAGCCTCATGATGACGAAGAAGAAAAAGATCATGATCAAGGTAAGAAAGATTTACCTAAGACTGGTGTAGCTGAAGACTTAGCTAGCATCTATTTTGCCTTCGTATTATTACTCGGCTTAGTATTTATCAAAAAGAGATATCTTGTAAAATAAGGAGATAGTATGAAGAGATCAAAGATATTAATCAATATACTGATTGTTATAACAAGTTTATTTTTAATATACAAGGTCTACTCATACATCGACGTAAAAAGACAAGAGAAAGAGTCTGTGGACATCTATAAGAAGATTGAAGATATAGGTCTTAAGAGGACTAAGGACGCGGGCGAGGATCATGGTGATGCCTATAACGGTGCTGATGAAAATGATGATGACGCAAAGAAGGTCGACTTTGATGCGCTTGAATCCATTAGCAAGGACATCGTCTCATGGATCGAGTCGGATGAGGGAAGTATAGACTACCCTGTCGTAAAGGGCAAGAACAATACTTACTACCTTTATCACGCGGTCACTGGCCAAAGGAATTTGGTCGGATCCATCTTCATGGACTACAGAAACGAATCGATGGCGGACCCGATGATCATGATCTACGGACACGTGGTCAAGAACGGTACGATGTTTGCTTCGCTTCACGAGTTTAAAAAGAATCCCACTGAGACTGGCTTTACTATATACACAAGGGAGCAAGATTTTAGAACCACTTGCGTCCTTGCTGCCAGAGTCTCGGGCGAGACGTATATCAATCCAAAGGATTACAAGACTTTTGAAAAAAGAAAAGAACTCTACAGCTTTCTTAAGAAGCACGCCGTGTACGACACGGGCTACGAGCTTAAGGAAGATGACCAGATCATTAATCTAGTCACATGCACTTATGAGGCCAAGAATCAAAGGCTCATAGTGATGACGGTTGTAGATAGATAAGAGATGCCTCTATGTAGTGATACATAGGGGCTTTTCTTTTGCCTTGAATATGGTAATGGCGCTCGCTGCACCACTCGCGTTTTGATTATTTACTTAGCCTTAACGCGCGTAAAACGATTTTTTAATAATGATAGTTTAGTATTATATATAAAGGATAAAAGATATTTTTCATGGGGGACTATAGATACATATAAATGATACATTGATAAAATTTTATGAAAACGTGTTTTACTATGATATTTTCTTATACATTCGTATTCCGCACAATTCTACTTTACAAAAATAAAGTTCTATGATATAATATATATAAATCAAAGGAGAATGATTTAAATCAGTAAAGGACTATAGAAATATTACGCAAAATATAGATATGGGGTGATGATATGCTACTGATTGAAACTTTATTTATTGTACAAATTTTCATATTCGTATTCTTTCCTACTATGAAGGAACAAAATAAACTAGTGGAAGGAATCAACAACTGCGAAAGCGAAATTAAGTTCGAGAAAGTACTTATCAAGAATGACTCCGAATGGGACTCTGCTTTACAAGAAGTTTATGACATCATTAAAGGACGAAGCGACTGTAAGTTTGGTGTCACGGACTTCCAGAAGATTTCGTCTAGCTACAGTAAGTCGAGGCAGACGCTGACCATTAAGCCTAAGTTTAAGCAAGATATTGGCACATTAAATGCTAAGAAAGCTAAAACTGATGGCTATGCAAAGGAATTAAAAAATTTGGTTGAATCTTGGCCTAAGAATCTCAGCGACATACAAAAAATTGAAAAGATCAACGACTACATAATGGGTAAGTCTGACTACTACTACGAAGTGCTTAACAGCGCTCAAGGTGATAACATGACTACAAAGAATGGTTTTTATTACTATTCTTGGCAAGCCATCATGGACGAAGGCAAAGGTGTATGCGAAGCGTACGCTGGGTTATTTAACCGTATGTGTGAGCTATGCGGCATTGAATCAGAAACTGTTACTAATGCTGATCACGCTTGGAACAGAGCAAAGGTCAATGGCGAGTGGAAATACTTCGACGTAACTTGGAATGACACTACTAAAAAACCTAGGAAGTACTTTAACTTAACTCAAGCGCAAATGGCGGCTGACGGCGAACATTAATTAACATTAGATATTACGGCTGTATAATATCTATTGGGGAGTAAAACCTCAATAGATATTTTTTTGATAAAA
>OASD01000042.1_pt1 | contig 93334 bp, 73 predicted proteins | sample 1475531 | NCBI WGS metagenome assembly OASD01 (sample SAMEA3360668, study PRJEB22359) | human gut metagenome | biome: ENVO:urban biome; feature: ENVO:human-associated habitat; material: ENVO:feces | place: Bangladesh | collected 2011
GGTAACTACGCTCTGTAGGGAATTTCACCCCAGCATTAGAACATGCCCGTCATACTAAAAAAACTGCAATCAAAATTGCAGTTAAAATCCTTTTAAATCTCTGTCCACAATATTTCTAAAAATCTTCCGCGCGTTTTCAAGGTCTTCCGAATCCGGATGGTTCATTCCGATTTCCCGTCTGAGTGTCGACTTCTTCGAGCGCTTCGGATCGTCCGGCGGAAGCGCCGCAATTCTCTTTAAGCTTTCGTCGCTCACTCGCCCCTGACAAATGTAGCAACCCTCAATTCTGTTCGACTTGTCTAGCACTTCTTCCGCTCTCGCAAAGACTCGAAAAGCCTGCATCGAATAAGGATATGCGCCGAGTGTCGAGAAGAGCCCGAGTTTTTTATCTTTCAATTTCGGCAAAAATTCCATCGTCGGTTCGTCGGGATAACCCTTGTCCACAAAAAATCCGATAAATATATATTCATATCCGTCAATTTCGGAAATATCTTTTATCGACTTCGTCTCCATCAGTTTCGCTTCGCCTTTAAATTCTTCACAAATCGCTTCTGCGACTTTTTTCGTATTTCCCGTTTCCGAATTGTATAAAACTAAAACTTTCATTTTCACCTCTAAAATTTTGATTTTATTTTTTTCCAAAGTCTTTTAAAGAAACCGCTTCTCTTTACTTCTTCGACCGTAACCAAGTCTATCTTTTCAATCGGCTCGCCGTCTTTTACAAGTGTTATACTTCCGAGCACCTCGCCCTCAGGAATTGTTTCCTTGCCCGGCTCCAAATACTCGATTCTGAGCTTGTATGTGCTGTTCACATCGAGAAGTTTGTCGCACGCCGCTTTAGGCATGAGTCCAATCTTGTCCTTTTGAAAATTTATTCCATCAAGTTCGAGACTATAGCTTTCTTTTCCCGTCACGACTCGCTTATAAACATATTCGTCTAGCGCATAATTTAAAAGTCCGAGACTCACAATGCCCCTTTCTTTTTCGTTTGCCGCCCCGAATACATATGAAATGACGCGCCTTTTTCCGTCGAGTCCGCTCATATCTTCGGTCGCAGTTGCAATAAGACATCTCCCCGCCTTTGTCGTCGTTCCGGTTTTAAGTCCGTCGATCGAACCCGTTCCCAAAAGCGGATTTGTCGAAACGGTTTTCAAATTTAATCGCTCAATTGTGTATTCCTTGAGTTTTGTAATCTCGAGAATTTCCGGAAAATCATCCAAAAGTTTGTTCACAAGAATATTGAGGTCGACAAGCGTCGACATATTTTGCTCGTCGGTTTGTATGATTGGAAGACCGTGGCAATTTATGAAATGCGTGTCGTTCATATTGAGTTCCGCCGCTTTTTTGTTCATCTTTTCGACAAACGCATCCTCACTTCCGGAAATCACCTTGGAAAGTGCGAGTGCGGAGCTGTTTGCCGAGCGAATAAGCAAAAGATGTAGAAGCTCGTTCACATCGAGAGTTGCTCCCCTTTCAATCGGCACGTCGGAGCCGCGAAGATACAAATCGAGTTCTTCCTGTGTGTATGTGTATTTTGTGTCCATCGCAATTTCATTGTTTTTTATTGCCTCATATGTCAAATATGCGGTCATAAGTTTTGTGATTGATGCGATGGCGATTTTTTCGGTTTCCATATTTTTTACAATGCTCTCACCCGCCGCTCTGTCGTAGACCATGTACGGAATTTCGAGGTCATCAACAACCGGAATGTCATTGCTTTCTGCAAATGCTATATGAAAAGGAGTTGCAACCGAAAAAATACAAATAAATAAATTAAAATATTTCTTTTTATATTTTTTATGTTAACCATAAATAAAAACCTCCCTCAACAATTTGTACGCCAAAAATCCGAGCGCTGCGCCCAAAATGTTTAAAATAAAATCGTCAATCGACGTTATGCCCGTCTTCGTAATATATTGCAAAATTTCAATTCCCAAACTGAAAGTTGCGGAAATCAAAAGCACGATCCAAAACTTTTTTGTCTTGTCGTGTGCGAGAGGCAAAATTAATCCCATCGGAACGAAAATCAAAACAGGACCCAAAAGCTTTCTTATGCCGACCGAGGTGGAAATGGATTCCAAACTTAACATGCCCGATGAAAAAGGCACATAAACAAGACCTCTCATGAGGTTGTTCGAAAAAAATCTATTGAATATTGATGTCTTAAAAAGCACATACAAATAATACAATAGTACTATGTAAACAAAAAAACGTATCATCAAAGTTTTTTCTCTATTTCTTCTCGGTGCCATCTTTTTCTCCTTAAAATTAAAGGGACCGACGAGAACCGGTCCCTTCTCTACTATATATCTTCTCTTACAACCGGCATACTCATGCATCTCGGGCCTCCACGGCCACGGCTGAGTTCTCCGGATTTCATTACATGAAGCTTGACGCCTTCCTTGTCCAATATTTCATTTGTAACATCATTTCTGTCGTAAACGATAACCTCTCCCGGCTTTATTGCGAGGGTGTTCGAACCGTCAGACCATTGTTCACGTCTTGAATCTATAGGATTTCCTCCGGCGCATCTTATAAGTTTTACATCCACTCCAAGTTCATTTGAAAGAAGAGTTTTGAGATCTTGTTCAATTCTCTTTACGTGCAAATCTTCGCCCGGCTTTGTTATTTCAAAAACTTCAAGCGGTCCTTCAATTCCCGGATGGACTGTGAAAACATCTCTGTCAATCATTGTGAAAACAGTGTCGAGGTGCATAAAAGCTCTCTTCTTCGGAATCACAAAAGCCATAACCTTTTTGAATTCGCCGATATCAAGCGCCCTCTTTGCGAAAGTTTCGAGTCCCTTTGCGGAAGTTCTTTGGCTTATGCCGATAGCAAGACAGTCCTTTGAAAGCACGAGCTCATCTCCGCCTTCAATAGAAAACTTTTCTCCCCTGTCATAATAGAACGGAACATCTTTAAAATCTTTATTGTATTTAAAAATATATTTACCGTAAATAGTTTCTCTGTTTCTTATGTCGCTCCACATCTTATTTAAAGAAACGCCTGAGCCCATAAGTGCGAACGGGTCTCTTGTAAAATAAAGATTTGGCATAGGTTTTGTGATGAAAAAATCATCCTTTGCGAGAAAATCATAAAGAGTCACGGCTTCGTATTTCGGGAGTTCTTCCCTTCTGATGCCGGACATTGTACGTTCTATCAACTCTTTTCCTTCAAGTTCACCAAGTAAATCCTTTAAAAACTTTATCTCTCTTTCATCGACAACATGAGCTTCTCTGATGAATTCATCGATAAACTCTTCCTTGACAGAAGCGTCTTTGACTGCCTCACCTGCTAAATCTTCGAGATAATAAACTTCCGTTCCGTTTTCTCTGAAAATTTGCGCAAAAACATCATGTTCCTCTTGGGCTTGTGCAAGATAAGGAATTTCGTCAAACAAAAGCTCTTCGAGCATATCCGGTTCAAGGTTAAGGAGTTCCTTCCCCGGTCTTTTTAAAATGACCTTTTTAAGTGGTCCGATTTCTGAATATACTTTTATCATTTAAACCCTCCTAAAATATATTTTAACATATAATCAAAGAATTTTAAAGAGTTTATCCAAAAACAAAAATTCTTTAATGAAATAAAATGTTGGAAAGAATGTTGTCCCTTAGATTTGGAACTGATCGGTATTTTATGGTTTTGTTTCGATATTGTATTTAAGCAGCGTTGTTAGTTTGCATACATATTTCAAATACACAAAAATGGGCGTCGCAATGTGATGCGACGCTACTTTTTGGGAAACGCACAGAGCGAAGAAAGACTTATTTATTATATTATTATGGTGGTTTATATATTTTAAAAACACAACGTTGTTGCTTTATCTACAAATTCAAAACACACAAAAATGGGCGGGAGGACACGCAGTGCCGTCCCGCTACGTCGCGTACACATGCTTATACAAAAAAATACCTTGGAAACACATTGTCCCAAGGTATTATATTCCACTCATATTCTTCGCTAAAATGGATGAATAACGCCGCTTTGGAAGAAGCGACCAACCGAGGCGTATTGGTAAATACGTCGCAGGTTGGGAACTTCTGAAAAGCAAGTTAGTCGCCATTTTAGCAAGAATAAAATAACATCTATCTGGTGATTCCTAATCCTATGGGAAACCTAATCTCCTCCCCCTTATACTCAAAACTGAGCACATTAATCTTCTTTTCATCTCTCAATCTTGTACACTTTTCCATAAGCATACTTATTTCAAATATAATCTTGTTGTTTAAGGTTCCGTTCTTGCGATTTTCATAAAATTTTTCGGGATCCATAAACACTTTGCTGAAGAGCCTCTCATCCGTTGGAGCGTAAAATTCGTAATTCTTCTTCTCTTCTTCTAATACTTCGGAACTATGCATTGATGCACTTCCAAAAAAATCCCACATTTTCCAGATTTTATCATAGATTTCATCTGAATCTTCATTTTCAATGTCGACCTATGTTATTTTTGCATCAATTACTTTCTCTTTTCCAATTGTAACAAAGAGCTTAGTAAATATTGATGAAAACAAAACAGCGAAAAGTATTATTTTTACATATGGAATTTTTTCTAAATTCATTTCATTTTTCATATCAATACCCCGGAGAAGTTTCCACAACTATTTTCATAAATTCATACACTTCATCAAAAACAAATCTCAGATTTTCTTTTCTCGTCGAATAGAAAAACATGGCAACAACAACTCCGATTAAAACGGAATATATCCACCAGTGTTTTATGCTGAATTTTTTAAATTTTTCCTTCATTTGTACATCCACTCCTTACACTTATATTTTATCACAATAGAAAAAAATGTCAAAGATGTATTTTTTGCTAAAGAAGCAATTTTGTTGTTGGATGATTATTAGGGGGAAATATTTTATGTACACAACGTTGTTGCTTTATCTACAAATTCAAAACCCACAAAAATGGGCGGTACCCTTCCCGCGTTCAAATACGAAATCGTAGATTTCTTTTTCACGCGGTTGGGCACAGGAAGGACTTTAAAGTGCCGTCCCGCTACGTCGCGTACACATGCTTATACAAAAAATACCTTGGAAACACATTGTCCCAAGGTATTATATTCCACCCAAATTCTTCGCTAAAATGGATGAATAACGACGCTTTGGAAAGAGCGATCTATTTTTTCTCACCCACATTCGCAGATAAAATTGATGAAAAACGGTTAGTGCGAGACTTTTTTGGAGCGAGGCATACTGGCAAGTATGTCGCAGCGACTAAAAAGTCGAACAACCGTTTTTCGCAATTTTAGCAAGAATAGAACTGAACAACCGAGGCGTATTGGTAAATACGTCGCAGGTTGGGAGCTTCTGAAAAGCAAGTTAGTCGCCATTTTAGCAAGAACAGTTCTACTGTAAATTCTTAGATAAAATGGATGAAAAAGGCGTAGTACAGACAACACTCGAGTGAGACGTGCTTAAACGCACGTCGCAATGAGAGTGGTGGCGAAACAAGCCTTTTTCGCCATTTTAGCAAGAATTTTAGAAGGTAACTTCTTCTCCATAGTAAATGCATTTTAGAAGTTTTTCCATCGTCGCATCGTCAATTTTTCTCGGGTTTGAGCCTGTGCATGCGTCGAGGACTGCATTCTTTGCAATTTCAGGGAGTTTTTCGAGGAATTCCTTTTCATCGACTCCGAATTCTTTCAAGGAATTTACGATTTCGAATTCTTTGTTGAAGTCTCTGATCATTGCGATATATTTATCGCTGATTTCGAGATCTGTTCCTTCAAAACCGAGCATTCTTCCGATTTCTCCATATCTCTTCAAAGCTCTTTCGTCTTTTCTGTTATATTGAATTACATATGGGAGATACATTGCGTTTGCGTAGCCGTGGACAACGTGTCCGCAACTGAATGCCGCTCCGGTTTTGTGAGCAAGTGAGTGGACAATTCCAAGAAGTGCATTCGAGAAAGCTTGTCCTGCCATGCATTGTGCATAGTGCATTTGTTCACGTGCATCTTTGTCACCGTGGTATGATTTTTTTAGATATTTGTCAATCATATCAATTGCTTTTAGAGCGAGCGGATCTGTAAACGGCGAAGCAACTGTCGATACATAAGCTTCGGTTGCGTGTGTAAGAGCATCCATTCCTGTGTCGGCGGTGAGTCTTTGCGGCATCGATTCAACAATTCTCGGGTCGAGGATTGCGATGTCCGGTGTAATTTCAAAGTCTGCAAGTGGATATTTTATTCCTTTTTCATAGTCCGTTATAACAGAAAAAGCGGTAACTTCCGTTGCTGTTCCTGAAGTAGAAGAAATTGCAACAAATTTAGCTTTGTTTCTTAATTTCGGGAAGCTGAAAGGTGTGATCAAATCTTCAAATGTCACTTCCGGATGTTCATAGAAAGCCCACATTGCTTTTGCAGCGTCGATCGGAGAACCTCCGCCGATTGCAACAATCCAGTCCGGTCCGAAGTCTTGCATTGCCTTTGCACCCTTCATAACAGTTTCAACTGACGGGTCGGATTCAACATTTTCAAAAAGTTCGACTTCCATTCCCGCTTCCTTCAAATTGTTGACCGTTTCATCTAGGAAACCGGTTCTCTTCATCGAACCTCCTCCGACAACAACAATTGCTTTCTTTCCTTCAAGTTCCTTCAAAATGTCAAGAGCATGATCGCCATAATACATATCTCTTGGTAAAGTAAATCTCATCATAATAAATTCCTCCCTTTCTATAATTACATTTTAACAGACAATGTTGTTGTTTTCAAATTTACAATATAGGTCTATTTTTATTCTATGTGGATATATAATTAACAATATTCAGGTATCTAATACCATCTTATTCTTCTTCGCACACAAATTAAATCATTTATAGAGATATATAATGATTTTTTGTCTATCTATTACAAGTTTCAAAGTTCATTGTTAATAAATCATAATGTTTGTGAGTTATATGTTTTTTGTTTTTGTTAGATACTTATGACTTATAGCCAATAAAATCAATGCCACAAAAATATAAATCACCCTATTAATATAAAATATTTTACTTGAATCAGAGTACAGAAAGCCTAATGGAAACATTGTCATTCTCTTCATAAATCTTCCATCTGAAAAATAATCAAAAAACATATAGAATATTGCCATACCAAAAACATATGAAAATTCCCTAATAACAATATTCAAAGAAAGTGTAATTGCAGATATAATAAATGAATTAAAAATACCATTTAAGTAAATAACCATAAACATATTAAATGAAAATGCTTCATTTAAATAGTTGTATGAAAATTTAAAATACAACGGTAGTAAAATCAAGTTGAATATTAATAAGTATTCTATATAATCAATGTATATTCTATTTTCAAAGTGTTTGTATGCATACCTAAAATACGAAAAATTATTTTTTGACACTCGTTCTGAAAGAATTCTTACAACTGTTAATGCCGATATTGCAGGCAATAAAAAATCAATATATAAAAAGAAGTTTGTATTTATATTTTTCATATATAAATTTGCCTCACTATCATAATTGTTTTTTATTCTAACTAAAGTCAATAAAAGTAGCGAAAAAAATAAAAATGATATTATTATAAATTTTAAGGTTTTCTTGTTCATAATTTTAATCTTATATTTTCAGGATTCCAAATATCATCTTCAATATGCGAAGAGTAAATTACTATTAATTCTTTATTTTCGGATATAATACCCTTCAGCATATTATTAAATTCCTCTCTAAAATCACTGTCCAATCCCGCTGTAGGCTCATCTGCAATAATCAGCTCCGGTTCTGAAACAAGTGATGCTGCTACAAGAAGACGTTTCTTAAAACCTCCGGAAAGCTCACCCACAAGCATTTTTTCATAATCTTTTAACTTGCATTTTTCAATATAATAAGGAATCATACTGCAATCCACATTCTTCTCCTTACATACAATATTTAAAAATTCATTTACGGTAAATTTTTGAAATGCATTAAATTCTTGCGGTATATATGATATTTTCTCTCTATACTTTTCTTTGTTATATATACTTGTTCCATTTAGAATCACGTCTCCCGCATCCATTGGCAATACAAGTGACATAATTTTTAAGAGAGTTGATTTTCCGCTTCCGTTTTTGCCTACAACAAAATTTATTCCATCATAAAATTTAATAGTTAAATCATTGATTATTGTTCTATTTTTGTAAGCAAAACTAAGATTTTTAATTTCTAACATTAATCCTCCTAATACATATAAATTATTAAACTATCTCCAAGTTCTGCAGGTAATCTATTTCCCGGGAAAATTCTAATATTCCTTATATCAAAATAATCCTTTTCATATAATATCCTGCTCTCCACTTCTTTACGATTTTTTATATACATTTCACGTGGTAAAACAACTTTAACTTCATTAATATTTTTTTCTATATAATCTCCGGCAGAAATATAAAGATCTTTTGCATTACCTTCAAAGACATATAAATCTCCCTCTCTCTTCTTTAGCATTAAATTTGAAAAAACATTCGATTTATTTTTAATATTTAATTCTATATTTTTTTTATTGCAATTGTCAAATATTGGATACCATGGATAACCATTTGGTAAATTAAGTTGATTTTTACTATAAAAATAACATCTAACACCTGTATTAAGAAGATAATTTATATTTCCGAAATAATTTATAGAAACATTGATTGATTCACCTTTTTGAATGGTATTATCTAGGTTGATATAGGCGCTATCTCCATCAGAATTAATTTTATATTTTTTCCCATCAATTAATACTTCACTATTATTTAAAAGATTTTCTTCCAGAACAAACCCGATTTTATCAATATTTTTTAAAACTTCTAAATTATATTCAGACTTGACATTCAATTCTCTACTGTCTTCTATATTCAACTTTATATAATTAACTTTTATTTCATCAGATTCTATATCTTCCAAGCCACTGTTATAATCAACATATTTATCTGATGGTTTCGTTAGATTAATCTTATATATACTGAAAAATGATAATAAAACAAAACTAATCAAACCAAAAAAGTAAAATCGATTCATGTTTTTCTCAAAAGAGGAACATATAAACAGCACACCTGATATACTTAATAAATTCAATAACTTATAAATCTCAAAGTTCGAAAATGAATTGATGAATTGTGAATAAACGGGAATATTAATATAATTGGGAAATGGATATAATAAATTTGATATATCCATATATATAAAATTATTTATAAAATTTTTTCCAGCCGGTGAAAAAACGAATACTAAAATCACGCCTAGTATATATGCATAATTTGATTTTATCCTTCCAATAATAAATCCCAAAGCAACTATAAATAAGAATATAAAAGTCTGTCCAGTAAAATATACTAATATTGAATTCAAAATTATGTCTTTATTAACACCTATATATATGGAACATACACTTAAAACCAATATCGTTATAAAATTTATAATTAACACCTGAAAAAGAATAGTCAAAGCTTCATACATGTTGTACTTACCTCGGCTCATCAAACTTCTCGTATACTCTTTGTACTGTTTAGACTTATAAATTGATGTAATCACAATAATAAAACTTAAAGCGGTATTGTAAAATGTAGAAATGCCCGGCCATTCAGCAATATATATAGACTTTGTAACATTTGTCAAATACAAATAAAACATAAACATTAATACAAATGATATGTTGAAAATAAGAAAAGAATTTGAGCGAATATGTTTTTTTATAAAATAAATCATTTTAACCCCTTTAATATGTAGCGGAGGAGATTTTCTAAAAATATTAATTCATATAATCTATATACCCAATAAAATAATTAAATAATTAAATAATAAAAAGTTGAATATTATGGATTATAGATTTATATTATTGTATTTTCACTTAGACAACCAAAAATATAATAATGAATTTGCTTGAAAATTATACTTGAATATAGTTTATATATTTTATATACACAGCGTTGTTGGTTTGTCTACATATTCCAAATGCACAAAAATGGGCGTCGGGATAGTGACCCGACGCTACTTTTTGAAAAACGTACAGAGCGAAGAAAGACTTATATTAGGGTGGTTTATATATTTTAAAAACATAACGTTGTTGGTAATGTTCCAAATTTAATACACGTCATATATGGCGGCAGGACATCGTTACTCCTTACGTCGTAACGTATGCCAGCCGCTACAACGCGTATACATGCTTATACAAAAAAACACCTTGAAATGATTTAACAAAATCAATATCAAGGTATTTAACGTCTTATAAACATATTCGCAGATAAAATTGATGAAAAACGGTTAGTGCGAGACTTTTTTGGAGCGAGGCATACTGGCAAGTATGTCGCAGCGACTAAAAAGTCGAACAACCGTTTTTCGCAATTTTAGCAAGAATAGAACCGAGCAACCGAGGCGTATTGGTAAATACGCTGTAGGTTGGGAACTTCTGAAAAGCAAGTTAGTCGCCATTTTAGCAAGAATAGTTGTTGTTATCTATCTCATTTTGTGGTATAATTCGATTAGATAGAATATAACAAGGAAGTGGGTCAGAATCCCACACAGTGCCGCTACGGTATTTGCATTTATGCATAAGTCCGATACTTGTATCTTAGTTTTGCTCCGGTTCAGAGCAATGCTAGTTTTTTTACCTTTTTATTTCTATACTATAATTAGTTAAAGGAGAATTTTTATGAAAAAACTAATTTTAATTGCAGTTTTAATTGCTATGTTATTTACATTCGGCTGCAAAAAAGATGACACACAAGCAGATGTTAAAGAAATTGTTGTCGGTCAAACATGGGTTATCTCAAGCGATGATCCGCTTGACGGCGCAAACGGTTGGAGTTTAACAAATCATGGTATCAGTGAATATGTTTATACTCTTCAACCTGACGGAACACTTAAGTCAAGATTTGTTAAATCAATCGAGGCTAAGGACAACAACAATTTTGTTGCAGAGTTAAACGAAGGCGTCTGTTTCTCAAACGGAGACAAAGTTGACGCTCAAGCTTTCTGTGATGCAATGAATATGATTATGGACAAAAACGAATTTGCACGTGCATCTGCAGGCAAGATTGTTTTTACACCAATCGATGATTACAAGGTTCAAATTGTTACAGAATTGCCAACAGTTAACCTTGAGTCAATTTTTGCAGAATGGACAAATGTAATGTTTAAGAAAGACGGTGACAAATTTATTTTCACAGGCGCTTACAAGATTAAGGATTTAAAACCGGGTGCTGAAGTTGTTTTGGAAAGAAATGAATTCTACGACGGCTTTGAAGACAGACCTGAAACAGTTCTTATTAAAGCGTTCCAAGATGCAAATGCACTTAGACTAGCTTATGAAGGCGGTGAAGTTGACGTTGCTTTCGGTTTAACAAATGATGTTGCAACAAGTTTGAAGAAAAAAGGATTTAATGCTCTAGATTATAGTGCAGGTTATCAATATTATTGTTTCTTGAATTTGAACAGAGACCATATCAAGGATATTCATTTCAGAAAGGCCCTTGATTTATTGGTAAATAGACAAGAAATAATTGATGCTCTCGGCGGCGGAGACATTCTTACAGGATTATTTGCAAAGAATTTCAGCTTCAACGGCGATCAAAAAATTGTTTACGATGTTGATAAGGCTAAGGAAGAGTTTAAACAAGCAGGCTATTCATATAACGGCGACAAGTTGGTTGACAAAGACGGCAACAATGTTAAGCTTTCAATTTTAACATATTCCGCAAAACCGGATCTTCCGATTATCGGTCAAGTTCTCGTTTCAGATTTGGAACAAGTCGGTATTGAAGCTACTGTAAGACTTGCAGACAGTATCGATGAAGAAGCTGAAAAGGGAGACCACGATATTCTTCTTTATGCACAAAATCCTACAGCAAGCGGCAATCCGCACTATTTCTTTGCACAACACTTCAAAACAGGTTCTGTAAAAAATCACAGCTACTATGGAAATGAAGAAGTTGACAAGTTGATTGATGAACTCGGAGTTACAACTGATCTCGCTAAGAGAGATGAACTTTCAAAAGAAATTCAAGCAAAGATCTATGAAGATCTTCCAATTTTATACACAGTCGACCCGCACTGGTTCGTAATGCTTTCAGACAAGGTTAAAGGTTACGAAATTTGGAACGGAGACTATTTTGTTACAAATCCGACTTTAAAAGTTAGATAAGATGAAATTTGTAAATTTTTTCTGTAAATGGTTTCTAATTTTCTTCATAGGCTCTATCATCGCATTTGGCGTTGTAAGGCTTATGAGCGGTGACCCGGTTATGATGGTTCTCAGTGAGAAAAATCTGCCCGCCACCGAAGAAAACATTAACTATTTGAAAAAAGAATTCGGTCTTGATAAACCACTTATAACACAATATTTCGACTGGATTACAGATTTTATTAAAGGAGATTGGGGCAAAAGCTTTATGACCGGTGTAAATTTGAAACCGGAGATCATAAGGCGTGCTCCAACGTCTCTTTTGCTAGGCTTTTTAGGGCTATTATACGCAAGTATATTAGCCTTTTGTCTTGGCTATCTGTCCAGCTTGAAAGACGGTTTTTTTGACCGTTTAACAAGAGCACTTGCACTTTTTACCCAAACTGTTCCGGTCTTTATCCTTATAATTTTATTCGTATACTTTTTCGGGGTAAAGTATAAATTTATCAGGTTTTTCAGATCCGGATCAGTTGCAAGTCTTGCTGTCGGCGTATTTTTTGTTGGACTCCCGCTTATCGGACCGATGTCGAGAACGGTTAGAATATACTTTTTAGACGTTATTAAAAAACCTTTTTTCAGATTTTATATCGAAAGAGGTTACAGCAAAGAGAAAGCTCTCCTAAAGTATTGCTACCACGAGCCGCTTCAAGGGCTGTTCGGACTTTTGATAAGCCAAAGTGCCTATGTCATCGGGGCAAGTTCAGTTGTTGAATTCGCACTCTCTATTCAAGGGCTTTCAGCATTTTTAATCGAGTCGATAGCACACAGGGACTATCTGATAATTCAGACATATATAATGATGATTATAATATGGATGTTTTTTGTACATTTAATATTTAACATTTTTTCGAGCCATTTTATAAAAAGGGGGAATGATTAATGAAAAGAGCTTTAATAGCAATTGCTGTCATCGTTTTGTTGGCAATTATTTTTTCTATAATTCCCACACAAAATCCGAAATTCGTAAACATAGCTAATAAATTTTTGCCGCCATCGTCGGAACATTTAATGGGAACCGACCATTTGGGGAGAGACATATTTTCTCTCATGGCACAAGGTTTTTTAAGAACGCTTTATGTGGTTGTTGTTGCAAGTGCTGTGTCCTACATTTTCGGGGTTTTTCTTGGAATTATTGCGGGATTCTACGGAGGATTCCCCCTTGTGGTCATAAGATTTTTATCGGACCTTACGCTTATAATTCCTACATTTATTGTGGCACTTATTTCATCCATCATGTTCAGCGACTCCGTCTTTGCAGTCGGACTTGCTCTCGGATTTTCAAACATCGGTTTTTTCGCAAACCAAAGCTACAAACTGTGCGATATAATTTTAAGGGACCCGTATGTGGACACTCTAAGGATGCTTCAGGCTCCAAATTCATACATCATGAGAAAGTTTTTGTTCCCGGAACTTCTTCCGTCAACATTAAATCTTATGGGCAACAAAGCATCAAATCATATTTTGGCATACGCATCGCTCACATTCATCGGTTTGGGAGCGGACATCACCTCCCCTGATTTTGGAACTATGCTCTATCAATATAGAGGATTCATTATTGAAAAGCCGCTGGTCGTGCTTTGGCCTGCACTCGGAATATTTTTCCTGAGCTTGATATTCCACTACACATTTGACGAGGTTCATATATGATTGAGTTAAAAAATTATTCAGTAAGTCTGTCCGACAAAACTATTATAAAAGATATCAACTTCAATCTTGAACCGGGATCCTCAATTGGAATCATCGGAGCTTCCGGTGCCGGAAAGAGTTTTACCTTCCGCTCTGCACTGGGTCTTATAAACAATGCAAAAATTGACGGAGAAATTTTTTATAATCACGAAAAAGTTCAGACGAATTTAAAAGATAAATTAAAAAAATCCATCGGCTACATCACGCAAGATGTTCAAAACTCATTAAATCCGTATATAAAAATCGTCGATCAAATGGTCAGCGACTTGATTTTTGTAAAAGGCATTTCAAAAAAAACTGCAACAGAAATTGCCCTCGACTCATTAGAGAACATCGGCATCAATAAAGAAAACGCAAAAAAATTTCCTGAAGAATTTTCGGGCGGAATGCAACAACGTGTCGTCATAGCGATGATATTAAATCGTGAGCCGGAGCTTTTGATAGCTGACGAAATTTCCAGTGCTCTCGACAGAGAGTCCACCGACATGGCAATAAACATTATAAAATCTCATATTGAAAAAACAAATATGAGCCTTATATACATCACGCATAACCCATTTGATGCAATTCAGCTCACAGACAGAATATGCGTGTTTAAGGATGGAAAAATTACCGAAGACAAAAACTCCAAAGAGATTTTTGACAGCAAAGATGAAAACACACAATCTCTTTTACAATCAGCAAGGATTATTTATGGACAAAATTCTAGAGATTAAAAATTTAAAAAAGAGTTTTAAGATGGAAGACGCTCCAACCATTATGGACCTTAACCTGGATTTATATGAAAATGAATTTTTGGGAGTAATAGGTCCGTCAGGCAGCGGCAAAACCACACTCTTAAGACTTATTGCAGGCCTCATTGTTTTGGACAGCGGTGAAATCCTATACAAAGGAAGGGATCTTCCGATTGTCGGTGACAAACGGAGAAATCTTGAAGATTTTCCGGTTCAGCTTATTTTCCAAAACGCCGTTTCATCGTTTGACTCGAAAAAAACTATCCTTCAAAGTTTCAAAGAAGCACTTCACTTCTCCAAAAAAGAATTCAATGAAGCGGAACTTGAAACACTTATTGAAGATTTTGAACTGGATAAAGAATGCCTCAAAAAGCGCCCTTACGAATTGTCAGGCGGAATGATAAGTCGTGCACAAATCATCAGGGCCCTTCTAACTGAGCCGAAAGTTTTGCTTGCCGATGAAATCACTTCCCCGCTTGACGTGAATTTGAAATTAAAAACAACGGAGCTTTTGGATTCATATAGAAAAAAACATGGCATGAGTATAATTCTTGTAAGCCACGACGTTCAGCTTCTTTACTATGCTTGCGACAGAGTGGTCAACATCAAAGACATCATGCATAAACAAAAGAAATCACGATTTAAATAAAACAGTAACCGGCGGCAAAAATGCTTCCGGTTTTTATTTACATATTGACACAAACTGAAAATTATAGAATAGGAATGGTATATATATTTTAAAAACACAACGTTGTTGGTAATGTTCCAAATTTAATAGACGTCATATATGGCGGCAGGACATCGTTACTCCTTACGTCGTAACGTATGCCAGCCGCTACAACGCGTACAAAAGCTTATACAAAAAAACACCTTGGAAATGTATCTTCCCAAGGTGTTTTCATTTCAAATATCACCAAAATTCCTCGCTAAAATGGATGAATAACGCAGCTTTGGAAGAAGCGACCAATCAATTGTTCACCCTAATTCTTCGCTAAAATTGATGAAAAAGGCGTAGTACAGACACCACTCGAATGAGACGTGCTTAAACGCACGTTGCAATGAGAGTGGGGGCGAAACAAGCCTTTTTCGCAATTTTAGCAAGAATCTAGCAAGAATAGTATTTGGCTTGGGCAATCCACATTGTTCGGTACCTCTCACTCCCTCTAATCATTTCCTCATGCGTTCCGATTGCTGAGATTTTACCTTTTTCAAAGAGTATGATTCTGTCGGCAAATTTGCAGGCACTCATTCTATGAGAGACGAAGATTGCAGTTTTTCCTTTCGAGACTTCGTTGAAGCTTTCAAAAACTTTCATTTCCGATTTCGGGTCGAGTTTTGAGGTCGGTTCGTCAAAGAGCAAGAGTTTTTTGTCTCCATAGATTGCCCTTGCGAGTACAATTTTTTGAGCTTCTCCGCCCGAGACGTCGACGCCGTCTTCGTCAATGTCTTTGTAGAGATATGTTTCAAGCGGATATTTGTCGCCGAAGCCGGAGGTTTCGAGTGCGAGTGCAGCATTTTTCATATCAACATCTCTTGACGCTGCAACATTTTCTCCGAGCATAAATGAGAACAGAAAGAAGTCCTGGCTCACAACTCCCGCTTCTTTCGAAGTATTTTCAAGTGTCGGCGTTTTTCCGTTTACAAATATTTCTCCCGATGTCGGTCTATAAAGTCCGGTCAAGAGATTTATAAATGTTGTTTTTCCCTACAATGTCAAGCAATTGTTAATCGAATAGGGGCTAAGATCTAGCCCCTTTCACACCACCCGTACGTGCCGTTCGGCATACGGCGGTTCAATATTTCCTTGTATAATATTATTTATTACTGATATAACTATTTAACTTTATTCTTTTTGTATCCGAACCTAGAGGAGTGAATACGTCACTCCTTGTATTCCATCAAGTCATAGTGCATCCTTTTCAAATATTACAATAAATATTGTTCCTCCCTTCGCTCCATTTCCATTACAGAAACTTCCTCACTACTATGGATTCTGCTGACTTCTCATAGTTCGTTGTTACTACTGCGTCGTCTATGAGACCTCACGGGATAAGCCCTAATACTTTCATCGTTTACTTGCAGAATTTACGCCTTGGGTTTACGGTTACCTTTTGGGTCTTTGCTATCTTTGGCTAGCTTGCCCACCTGTTACGCCTTGTATTCTGTTCCTGTTCGTCAAGCCACGATTTCGCTATTGCTTCTTCTCTCCTAGATGTCGCCATCTAAAACTTGCAAGTCACTATTAGATTCGTCGGTAACTACGCTCTGTAGGGAATTTCACCCCAGCATTAGAACATGCCCGTCATACCATAAAATTAGACGATATTTCTATCGCCTAATTTATATACAAAACTTTTATTTTAACTTTTTAATACGTTCACTTTCTGTTAGAATCCTCATTTGTTCAATAGCAATTGCATTTAATTTTTCTATCCTTTCAGTTGCATCCATTCCCTCATTTATAAAAACAGCATTTAAGTTCTCAAGATTTGATAAACACACTAATTGTGATATATCCGCATAATCTCTCATATTTCCTTTTAACTCAGGATTATTTTCACGCCATTCTTTTGCTGTCATTCCAAACAAAGCTACATTTAATATATCCGCTTCACTTGCATAGATATAGTTTATTCTTTCCTTTGATAATTTCTCAGGGACAAGTTTATTCTTAATTGCATCTGTATGAATTTTGTAATTTATTTTAGCTAAATTCCTCTTGATATCCCAACCTAATTGTTTTTGTTCTTCTTCTTTTAAGCGCTCAAACTCTTTAATAAGATAGAGCTTAAAATAAGGTGATACCCACGACGCAAATTCAAAAGCTATGTCTTTATGTGCATATGTTCCACCATATCTTCCTGCTTTGGCGACAATTCCGATAGAATTCGTCTTATTGACCCATTGTTTAACCGATAAAATAAAACGATTAAAACCTGCTTCATTTTTAATTCCCTCGAATTCGGTGGAATTAAAATTCGCATTATACATTTCTTCCCATATTCCTAAAAATTCAATTGTATTTTTATTCCTTAGCCATTTTTCTATTAGTGTCACACCATTTTCAACATTTCTAACCATGTCGGTTAAAGAAATATAATCTCTATTATCTATGGCAATAATGCTAATTTCTGATCCTTCCACATTTATTTTAGACACAAAAATCACCTCACAATATCTCATTTTAACTATAATTATATCATTTTTTTGTTTGTTCCTAAATATTTACCCTATCAACTCATAGTAAACAGCACTATTTATTTCTGCAAATTTTCTTGCCATTATTTTCATTTTGGCGTATTAAAATTGAAGTTGGCGAGATTATGAGTTACTTTTAATGCTATTCATCTATTTTTCTACAATTTCTATTTCTCCACTTCTTGATACGATTATTTTATCAATAGAACTATCTACATAGGCTTTCAATAAATTATTCTTATCTAAGAAATTACCATCAAATTTTTTCTTCAAATCAATCTTCTCTGATTTTATTTTTTTCAACCTACTCTCCAATAATATCTTTTTATCTTTGATAAAAGTTTTTTCCTTTAAGTAGTCCTCTTTTGAAATATTTTTCTTTTTATAATTTTCATAAATGATTTGTAAATTACTGTTTAATATGGATATTTCCTTTAAAATCTCTTCTTTTACATTCTTGTGTTCTATAACTTTCTCTTTATTTAATGTGTTTTGAATCTTAAAACCTTTTAATTTAGGTTTTATAAGTTCAATTATATCTTTCTCTTTGATATTGTTTGGTTTTTTCTCAGCTTTACATAAATTACAATAATAAATCTTATACTTGTATATTTTATCAGAATTCTTCTTTTGTCTACTGTCACATCGTAAACTCATATGTCTACCACATTCTTTACAAAAAATCTTATCAGAAAAAATAGAACGATTTTTGTTTCCTGTATATCCCCCAAAACTTCGTTTTTCTTTTATTTTCTTAACCTTATCAAATACTTCTCTTGAAATAATCGCTTCATGGGTATTTGGAAGTATTTTCCACTCCTCTTCAGGAAGTAAAATTCTTTTTCTTCCACCTATTTTTGTTTCTTTGAATTTATTATATACATAATCTCCTGTATATAGTTCGTTCCTTGTAATCTGTGAGATAGCTGCATTTGTCCAAACTCTTTTCTTTACCTCACTTCCAGTAATTAAATTTCCAGTATAATCAGAAAGTTTCAGTTCTTCTTTTCGTTCAGAGCGTGTAATATAACCTTTTTCATTAAATATATTAGCCACTTGAATACAGGAATATCCTTTTAGCAATAAATCAAAAGCTTCTTTAACTATAAAAGCTGTTTTTTCATCAATGATAATACTATGTTTATCTTTGGGATCTTTAATATATCCAAAAGGTGCTGCCCAATTTATATTTTTCCCCTGCGATTTAATTTGCCTAATAGAACTTCTTACCTTTTCAGATAATTCCTTACTGAATAAATCATAATACAATGTCTTAAACTGTGTATCTGTATCTAAGCCATTGCCTTGTTCTTTTAAAGAATCATAGTTGTCATTAATAGCAATAAATCGTATTTTTAGAAATGGTAATATATTGCTTAAGTAATCCCCAAGCAAAATATAATCTCTTGAAAACCTAGACATATCTTTTACAATTATAGTTCCCACTTTACCACTCTTTATATCCTCAATAAGCCTTAAAAATGAAGGTCTATTTGTATTAGTAGCAGAATATCCATCATCTACATATTCTTCTATTTCACAACTTTTTAAAGAGGTTTCATTTTCAATGTAGCTTTTTATATAATCTCTTTGATTTACTATACTTACACTTTCATCTACTTTGTGATAATCTTCTTCAGAAAGTCTTAAATATATAGCTATCTTATTCATGCTCTACCTCCAACTGCTTTCCCACATCTTTATCAAGTTTAAACTTAAAATATATGGTAACCTGCTTATACTCTGATATTTCTATATGGCTAATTAATGTATCGACCAATTCTTTATCAACTTCTATGCTTTTAGCATCCAAGCAGCAAAATAGTACATCTATAAATTCTATAATTTCTCTTTTTTTCTTTTTTATATTTCTTATTCTTTCATCAAAAATTTTTAATTCATTTTTTAAGGTTTTTATTTGATTATTTATTTTTTTACTTTCTATTTTAAAATCACTTAAATGAACCTCTCCTTTAACATAGTTTTCATATTGTTCTTGTAGATTGATCCTAAGAGAAGCAATCTTTTTATTATTTACATCTGTTTTTATAGAAACTTGATTTATCTTTTCAGCACTTATATTTTCTAAATATATTTTTAGTTGTAATCTTTTATCCTTTTTATAAAAGCTTGAAACCAGTCTTTTTAAGGTATCTACTAAAATTTTGTCGAGGTCTGTTTCATATATTCTGACATGAGATTTTTCTAATTTTAATCTGTCTCCACCTTTACAATAATAGCAATAGCAAATCTCATCATGATATTTCAGTCCTCTTGGTCCATATTGTTTTTTCAAATTTCTACCACAAACACTGCATTGTATGAGGTCGTCATACTTTCCTTCTTTTTTATAATCTCTTTGAATTTTTACTCCAACATTTTCTTTTCCGTCTTTTATTATGTTTTTCAGTGAATGGTAAGGTAGATAGTTTTGTTTTTTCTCCTTTATCTCTCTGATATTTTCAAATGTAGTTTTGTCTATTAACCCTTTGTGGGTGTTCTCTGTTATAATCCACTCTTCTTTATCACGAAACTTACTTTTCCTACTTGGATCATGTCTATTTGAGTATACTCTTTGAATCAAATTCCCAATATATACTTCATCAGAAAGCATTTTTGATATATAAGAAATATCCCATTGTTTTGTATCTTCTTTATCCTTAAAAATTTTACCTGTTCTTTTATATTCATCAGGTGTCGTATATGTTTTAGTCAATTCTCTTGCTATTTGCATATTGGATTTACCTTGACTTGCCATATAAAAGATAAGTCTTACTACATCTGCTGCCTTTTCGTCCATCACCAGAACTCTTTTTCCATCAATTTTATCAACCTTATAGCCATACGGAGCCATCGCTCCTATAAAAGACCCTTGTTTCATTTTTATTTCTTTGGAGGCTTTTATTTTCTTTGAAATATCTTTTGCGTATAAATCATTGAAGATATTTTTTATTGCTATTTCATAACTCTGATCTGATTTTATACCGTCTTTGGTATCCAGATTATCATTTACGGAAATAAATCGAACTCCCAAAAATGGAAATACTTTTTCGATATAGTTTGCGATTTCTAAATACTCTCTACCAAACCTTGACATATCTTTTACTATGATACAATTTATCCTGCCTGTTCGAATATCTTCCATCATTTCAATAAATGCAGGTCTTTTAAAATTTGTTCCAGAATACTCATAATCCTTGTACACTCTTAAAATCTTTATATCTTTTTCGTTTGCAGCTTTTATGCAAAGTTCTTCCTGCATTTCAAGTGAATTACTTTTATCCCTGTAAGCTTCCTTTCTTTCCTGTGATAATCTAACATAAATACCGGCAATGTATATTTTTTCAATCACTTTTCCAACTTCTGTTTCTGATTGTGATATATGCCTATTTTTTGTTCTAGCCATAGCATACCTCACTTTCAGCGCTTACAAGACTTTTATTCATAACAGTGGGTATAGTTTTTGACTTCCTGCTTTTATCGATACTTTTCTTTTTTATAGTGTTGGCTTTAATGTCAGACTTATCCATTTTTGTCATTTCTTCAAGTAAAGACAATTCTTCAGTATGATTAAACCTAACATCTATCGTCTTATCTTCAGAAATAAAAATTTTATCAATAAGCATCACAACAGACAATCTATCTATTTCAGATAAATTTTTATACTTGTTAATGTCGATGATCCAACTCTTATTTTTGTCAATCTTCTCCTTAGTATCTTCCTGTTTTTTTAATCTATACTCGATACTTTCATCTAATTTAGTCAATTTCTCTGTATAGTTTTTTCTAAAAAGTTGATATTCTTCTTTACTGATAACATCTTCTTTTAGGTCAAGGTATAGAGAAGATAAGAGTTCTTCTGTCATTGCTTTTTCTCGTTTTAGTAGAGGAATTTGATTGTCTTTCAAATTTTTATTTATATCTATACACTGAACTTTAGAATATAGATTTTCATTAAATTCAATGTAGGACTTCATTACTTTAGATACTGCTTTTATCAAGGTTTCTTCTTTTATGCTGTGTCTTGTGCAAGATTTTTCCTTGTTGTACTTTGAACAGATATAGAATATCTCTTCTCTTTTTTTATACTTTACAGTCCTTCTAATCAAAGAACTTCCACATTCTTTACAAAAAAGCATTCCTATAAAAATATCAATTTTGTCCTTTCCACGAGAGTTATTCAAATCCCTTTTTAACATAGTATTCGCAATAGTAAAAACTTCTTTACTTATAATTGATTCATGGGTATTTTCTACTCTTATCCATTCTTCTTTCTCTTTTTCTATCTGCTTTTTATTTTTATAACTTAAAGTAACACTCTTTCCTTGTAAAGTATTTCCAATATATACTTCATTTTCTATAATTCTATTTACTGTCTTTGCTGACCAGGTTCCACCTTTTGTGTTTTGAAATCCATTACACTTAAATCCTTGACTTTCTTTATATTTTCTTGGAGTTAAAACTCCTAAATGATTTAGTTCATCTGCAATTGCCTTTGAGGAATATCCCAAGAGCTTCATATCAAATATATTTTTAATGTTTTTAGCAACTTGTTCATCAACCACTAACTTATTTTTGTTCTTTTCTGATTTTTTATATCCATAGGGTGCAAAGGCACTGATGAAATCACCTTTTTCTCTTTTTATCTTCTGGGAGCTTTTTACCTTATTGGAAATATCTCGGCAATAACTATCATTGATGAAGTTTTTTATTGGAAGTATAAGGTGTGTATCGTTTATATCTGCACTTTTACTATCGTAATTGTCATTTACTGATATAAATCTTATACCGTTTTCCGGAAATATTCTTTGAATATATTTTCCAGCTTCTATATAATCTCTTCCGAATCTTGATAAGTCCTTTACAATAATTGTATTGAACTTTCTATCATAGGCAGCCTTTATCATTTCTTTAAAATTGGGACGATCAAAATTTGCACCTGAATACCCATCATCCACATACTCTTTGACAATTGTAATTTGATTTTTTCTTGCATAAGAGTTTATAATTTCTCTTTGATTGGATATAGAGTTACTTTCTGTTTTTTCGCCATCTTCTTTTGATAATCTTAAATACATAACTGCCAAATTTTCTTTTCCTAAATTGTTTTTAAACATAAAAAAGCCTCCTTTAATTCAATTTACATACAATAAATCGAACCAAGGTTAGGCTTCCACAAAAATATTATAACGCTCCTTATATTTTTTGTCAGCCCCTAATAGACAGAAAATTTTTCTTTGATGTATTCCTCTACTAAATTTTCTAAGCTAAATCCATTTTCATTAAATTTAACTTCTATGTTCCAACCATCAATTTGATTTATCATCTGTTTATCTTTTTTATCTGTTTTCATTTCTGTATTTATATTATGTTCATCACACATAATATCTTCTCCTTATCTTTAATTTTTTTAAGTTTTTTGACATTAACAGGCGTGTAGGTCACGACATTGGAATTTCACCACCGCCCCTTTTCAAGATGAGCCGGCAACAACTGTAGAAGTATCATTATCCCCATTTGCTTCAATGCATCAGTTTCCTAGGCTGAATATATAATTTCTTTTTGTCGCTCGTTTTCTTTTATCCTTCTTTGAACTAGAGTATTTATTTAAACCGAAATCCTTATCAGCAGAAAAGTCATGGCGAAGAAATTATAAAGCTCCACAAATGGTTAATGTCCTGTCTTGGTCTATTCAGTTGTCAAGGTTCAAATTTCTATTAATTTCTTTTTTTATATAAAAGAGGACAAAATTCCCCTTCACTTTATAAAGGAAAATTTGCCCTCTTTGGTAACCATAATTTATAGTTCTTCTATAAATTTCTTTAGTTTTTCTAAAATTTTATCTCGTCTTTTAATTAAAGTTGGATGTGAGATATTTTTAGTCTTTGCTACTGCACGAAGTGTTTCATCATTGAAATATAATCTTTCTATGATTTCCCGCTCATCCCTATTTAACTTTGACAAAGCACTTTTTAGTGCTTCAATCATCATTTGTGTAGCTACAACTTTTTCTACATCAACGTTTTTATCCTCTAAATTATCTTCGAAATTCCCATCATGATTTAGGGACGAAAAAAAGAGCAAGTGGTTTTTCTTGTCCACCTGCTCTAAATATTTTTCATGTTCTCTTTCTTGCCAGTAGACTTTGTATATCTGCTCGCTTACTTTGATTTTTTGCCCACCGACATAAAGGTAATATTCTTTTGTCATTTATGTTTCCTCCATTCTTTTTTTGTCTTTATGTTTTCAGACAAAAAAAGGAGGACTCCTGCTCTTGGGCATGGTTAGTCCTCTAGAATGAAAGAAACTCTTTCTAATAGTAATTGTATTTAATTTTTTAACTGAGTTATCTAACTTGTAAACAGCGTAAACCAAAGAAAAAAGGTAAATTTACTTTAATTATATTTATTTGCATATTTCCCTCCATTCTTTTAAATAAACCTACTTATTATTCATTACTTGAATTTTTCAAACTAATTTTATCCATCCTATTTAATTCCCCAAACATCATTACTACACCAGCTATTATCATAATTAAATCTACAAGGGGTTCTGCAAACCATACTGCTTTAACTCCAAATATCATTGGTAAAATAATCATGGCAGGTACGAATAAAAATAACTGTCTTAGCATTACTATTATGCCGGCTTTTTTAGCGTTTCCTATTGATTGGAAGAATGTTATAGTCATTACCATTACTCCATATAGGATAAAGATAGAATAAAATAGTCTAAAGTTTCCTATTCCCTGAGTTATAATACTTTCTTCTACTCCAAATAAAGACAGAATATTCTTTGAAAATGCTAATGCTGGTATCCAAAATATTGATGCAAGAACTAATCCTCCGATAGAAAATACTTTCATAGCTTCTTTTACTCTGTCGTATTTTTTCGCTCCAAAATTTGTACCAACTACAGGTTGTAAACCTTGACTCATTCCCCAAAGTGGAATGAATGAAAAGGCATATATTCTAAGTGTTGCTGCCATCAAGATAGCATTTGTATCTCCGCCATATTTAAATGACATTTTATATAGCATTGTTTGTTGAATCATAAATAAAATTTGCATCATCATAGCAGATGACCCTACGCCAAACATTTCTTTTTTTATTTCCTGGTCAGGTTTGATTTTATTTATTTTTACTGCTTTACTTTTATATTTGAAGTAATAGAGTGTTATTATCGCTTGAACAAATTGTGCTGTAATAGTTGCAAGTGCAGCCCCTTCTATTGCGTATTTTCCCATTAATTTCATTAGAATTGGATCAAGAATTATGTTTAAAAAAGCCCCTAGCCCCATAATGAGCATTGCTTTTTTCATTAATCCTTCTCCACGCATAACCATGTTTGCTGATTGAGTAAAGTTTACAAATAAAGAACCAATGAAAATTACTCGTAAATATCTGATACCATATTCTTTAATTTCTCCACTTGCTCCAACCATATCTAAAAAATGTGGTGCAAGTAAAATTCCGCCTATTGTAATAATTGATGAGAATAGGATAACCCAAAAGATTAAATTCCCCATAATTTTATCAACTGTTTTTTGGTCACCCTTTCCTATAGCTCTTGATAAAACTGATGCTGAACCTACACCTATGAGTGTAGATACTCCACTATTAAAAAAGGTAAGTGGCATAGCTACACCACAAGCTGTCATTGCAGTTTGTCCTATAATATTTCCTGCAAAAATTCCATCCATTAGTGGATAAAGACCTATTACTATCATTCCTATTACAGCAGGGACAGATAATTGAAAAAGTAAATCTATGGGTCTTTTTGTTAATAATTGTTCTTTCATATCTTGTTTCATAAAATCATCCTCTATTAAATTTTATTCAATTTTCCAACCAGTAGCTTTTTCTCTTTTCTCAATAAAACTCTTGTATATGTGTGATTTTTCCATAAGCTCTTTATGTTTACCAATACTTTCAATATTTCCTTTATCCATAACAACAATTTGATCAGCATTTTTAATAGTTCCAAGTTTATGTGCAATCACAATTACAGTTTTATCTTTTAACAAATTGTTTAAAGCAGTTATAAGTTGTTGTTCATTTTCTGGATCTACACTTGAAGTAGCTTCGTCAAGAATAACAATTCTGCTTGGTTTTAGCATAGCTCTTGCTATAGATATTCTCTGACGCTCTCCTCCAGATAAATTTGAACCACCCTCTTGTAAAACTGTGTCATAACCATCTGACAACTTCATAATAAATTCATGACACTGTGCTTGCTTAGCAACATTAATAACTTCCTCATCACTAGCTTCTGGATTTCCGAACTTAATGTTGTTTTTTATAGTGTCATCAAATAAATAGACGTCTTGAAAAACAAAAGTGAAATTAGATAACAGATTGTCATACCTAAAATCTTTTATGTTATTATCATCAATCAATATTTCTCCAGAATCTACATCCCAAAATCTAGCTATCAAATTACAAAGTGTTGTTTTTCCACTTCCAGAACCACCTACAATTGCTGTAGTCTTACCTTTTGGAATATCTAAATTTAAACGGTTAAATAAGTTCTGTTCGTCATATGAGAAGTCAACGTCCTTTAGATTTATATCTCCTTTTTCAAAGCTTGTTCTTGTGCCTTCTGAAATTGTTGGTAGATTCCTAAGTTTAGCAATTGAATCCAAGTTTTGTATAGCTATTCCTCTAACGTTTTGCATACTTCCAGCCATTTCAAAACCAGAAAAAACAATAAAACTAGATACTACAAGCATTACAGCTTTATAGTGATCAATTTCTCCTATACAAAATCTATAAATAGCTGAAAATATAATAAGACAAATCCCTAATTTAAATATAATTAGAAATATCAAAGCAGCAGGTGCTACAGTTTTTTCAACATTTATAAAGCCTCTTCTATTTTTATAAATCTCTCTGTCCAATTCTTTAGTCATTTCACCACTTTTTCCAAACGACTTAATGACGCTAATACCTTTAACATACTCTAAAGTAGATGCGTTTAGATTTATTTTCAACGCTTGTAATTTTTTAGTCAACTCATCTGATTTCTTTTGAAAGATAACATTGCATAACATTCCTAAGAATAAAGTTCCTAAAATTATAGAACCTGTAACTATATCAAACGGAATCATAAATATCGCCATTATTATAGTTTGAATTACTCCCACAAATAAAGTTTCTATTATATTAACTCCTACGGTTTCAAGTTCACCTATAACTGTGGTTAATCCGCCTGAAATGTTTCCAAGGCGATTACTGCTAAAATATCCCATATTCACTTTTTTTAGCTGATCACCTATATATAGCCTATTTTCTGCTCCCATATTGTAAGTTGCGATGTATTTATTTCTATCAGCCATATAACTAGATAATATTTTCCCTACTACACTTAGTAGAGCTATTGCAAATACGACATAGATGTCTTCTTGTGTAATATTTCTTCCTTCAAATATATTTTGAAATATTTTAAGTAAAAGCAACATTGTAGCTCCAAGGGATATTCCTTCAAATATACTTTTTAATACTTCAAAGAAAAACATCTTGCTAATTTTGGAAGATTCTTTTCCAGCGACCCAATATAACTTGTGAATTAATTCTTTCATTTACTCACCCCTATCGTTTGATAAACTTATGTGTGATTTCCACATTTTTGCATATGTTTCACTTTTTCCAAGAAGTTCTTTATGAGTTCCTTCTGCTTCAATTTCCCCATTGTTTAATACTATGATCTTATCGGCTCCTATTATTGTAGAAAGCCTATGAGCAATCATAATAACCGTTTTATTTTCAACTAATGCATCTATAGATTTTTGAATTTCAGCTTCATTATCTGGATCAGAATATGCTGTAGCTTCGTCTAATAAAACTATTGGGCTATCTTTAAGCAAAGCTCTTGCTATTGTAAGTCTTTGTCTCTCTCCTCCAGACAAGTTGCTCCCAGATTCTCCAATTATGGTTTCATATCCATTAGGAAGACTCATAATAAAGTCATGACAAGAAGCTTTTTTACAAGCGTCTTTTATCTCTTCAATACTAGCATTTTGATTTGCCATTCTCATATTATCTATAATACTTTTTCTAAATAGATAATTTTCTTGTGATACATAGGTTACAAGTTCCATGTTCTTTTCAAGAGAAACATCTTTAAGATTTACATTTCCTACGGATATTTTTCCTTTATTAATATTCCAATATCCCGCAATTAGCTTAGCAATAGTGGATTTTCCACCGCCAGAATAACCAACAATAGCTGTAAGTTTATTTTCTTTTGCACTAAAGGATAAGTTATCAAAAACTTTTTTCTTATCATTATAGGCAAAACATACATTTTCAAAATTAATATCGTATGATCTTATTTTTTCCTCTCCATTACCTCGTTCTAACTCTGGTAACTCCATAACATTTTTTATTTCATCTATTACAACTCTTACATTCGCCATAGTATCCATATGACTCATAGCTTTAATCAAAGGTTTGTAGCAGGCATAAGATAATAAAACACACATTATTAGATTGCCTACTTCAATACTTCCATTCATATACAAGTATAAAGAAGTTGGTAAAACAAATAATAAAGTTGATGGTAAAACTTCCATTGCTGCTGTCATATAGAAACAAACACTTAAATACCAATTTAGCATACTGTCTCTATTACTATTTACAGCATCTACAAATTTTCCATATGATGATGCAGATTTATTGAATGCCTTTATAACTTGAATACCTCTAATATATTCAACAGCTGTTGTATTCATGTTTTTTGCGGCTTCTTGATAATTTCGTGATTTTTCTTCATATCCACCCATCATTAGAATTGAAAATAACACCCCTAGTGGTAATGTAATAAGATTTGCAATTCCAATCCTCCAATCCATTATAAAAATAATAACTACTAAAGCGATTGGAATGATAAGATTAGCTATTACTTCAGGAATAACATGAGCTATCGGTTGCTCAATTTTATTCAAAGTTTCTACCATAAACTGAGTCCATTCTCCACTAGATCGTTTTTCAATCTCTCCCATTGATAATCTATTAATTTTTCTTACAAGTTTCTTCCTCTCATCCTCTATTATGCGAAATGCTAAATTGTGAGAAATTAAAGTTGAAATCTCATGAAAAATAACACTTCCTATTAACCCACCTAAAATAAGCAAAATTGGTCTTATATAGAATTCTAAATCTGTATTACTAATTGCTATATTTTGAGTAATCTTAGCTAAAGCAAAATATGGTACAACACTACAAAAAACACCAATTACTGCAATAATAACTGATGATAAAATTTGTCCTATATGCTTTTTTAAAACTTCCATTACGCACCTCCTAAATTATTTAGCCTCCATAGCTCTTAACAGCTGTCCTATATTATCAATATAAAAATCTTCTGTTATTATCCCATTCTCTAGTTTTACAAGTCTATCACACGTCTTTGCTATAAATTCAATATCATGAGAAATTATCAAAAATTTTGTTCCTTTTTTTTGTTCCTCTTTGATTAATCTCCCCACCTTATCCATACTCCTGAAATCAAGCCCTGATGTCGGCTCATCCAATATAATAAAAGGTGTTTCTCTCAACATAGCTACGCATAGAACCAATCTCTGTTTTTGACCACCTGATAAAGTTGCTGGATGCTTATCTCTTATATCAAATAATCCAACTTTTTTTAAAAGTTCCTCTGCTTTCGTGATATAATCTTCTCTATTTTTTAACCCAGTTAATAATTCATCCATCAAATCTTCCCCAAATAATTGAGAGTCTAAATCTTGAGGAATATACCACACTTTGCTTAACCTCATCTTTTTATTAGCTTTGAGTCCATTTATCTTTATTTCTCCATCAGTTTGATTTTGAATCCCAGAATAAATTTTACCGAGTGTACTTTTACCTGTTCCATTTATTCCTACTAAAGCAATAGTCTCATTGCTATCAAATTTAAGTGACACATCTTTTAGTACGAAATTATTTTTATATTTTTTACTAATATTTTTCACCTCAAAATCAAAAGAATTGTCACTAATAATTTCTTTTTCTTTAACTTTGTGGTCTTTGTGGTCATCTACAACAATATCATTAAGATTTATTGAGCGTAAGCCCAATGCATTTAAGTCTTTTGAACTGATTTTTTCAAATTCTTCTGCTTTATAACTATTTATTAAAGATCCATTTTGTATCAATAAATACCTATCAGCTATTCCTTTTAAATAAAATAACCTATGCTCAACAATTACTATAGTTTTTCCTTCTTTTTTTAAGTCCATTACAAGTTTTGAAAATTTATATATTGATTGTAAATCAAGATTTGCAGATGGTTCATCAAATACATAAATAGATGGTTCAATGGCTCTTGCTGAACAAATTGCTACTTTTTGCCTAATTCCATAGGATAAATTGTATATCCTATTATTTAGCAATTTATCAATATTCATTTTCTCAGTTGATTCATTTACTCTTCTTATTATTTCATCACGCTTATATCCCAAATTTTCCGGTCCAAATGCAATTTCTCCATTAACTTCATTGGCAAAAAATTGGCTTCTAGGATCTTGAAATACATTACCGACTAACTTTGCTATTTCCCAGGATTTTAAATTTCTGATAGATTTGCCATCAATAAATACTTCTCCATCTAAATTTCCTTCGTAAAAATTTGGAATTAATCCATTTATAACCCTTGTCAAAGTAGACTTGCCACATCCCGACTCCCCTATAATTACACAACATTCACCATCTTTAATGTCTAAATTTATATCTTTCAACTGTTCATCTTTATTGCTATTATATGAAAAAGATAATTTCCTAATTTCCAGTTTATTATTCAATGATGCACCTCTCATATAAGACATAATATAAATAAAACAAAGCTTGCAGTTATTATAATTATGTCTAATTTACACAACTTGTTACTATAATATGAATCCCTTTTTATTGGGTTTTCAATTCCTCTAACAATCGCTGCTGCTGATAATTCATCTCCTACTTTTATAGAACGAAAAATTAAAGGAACTATAGCATATTCAAGAGTCCTCAAAGGATTTGATAAAATATGAAAAAAGTTACCTGTAAATCCCCTTACTTTCATAGCTTCTTTTATTGTTCTAAATTCCCCAGCAATTGTTGGTACAAATCGAATAATTACCGTTAATATAAGTACAAAATTTCGTGGCAACATTAATTTGTGAAATATTGAAATTAATTTTCCTGATGGTATCTTAAAAGTTAAAAATCCTGCCATGATTGGAACTATGAATTTATACAACATTCCCAAAAGCATTGGTGAAATTATAACTACACCACTAGGTATCATTTTTAATAACCAAAATGTAGTAAAACTATATATCATAAAATAAATTATGCTCTGTTTGATAAAACCAAAATATGCTAAAAGCATACAAAGCCATCCTACAAACAGAGCATGCATATAGTAACTTTTTGTAAATATTGACACCATACAGGAAATAATAGTTAAAAAAAGACAAGTTATTCCACTTATTTTTTCTATTTTCATTTCCCATATATCTCCATTTACTCTAAAATACCCGCCTTTTTAAAGTGCTTTTTAAGAATTTTTTGTGCAAACAAAACACCTAAAGCAGATAATATAACGGTTATTGTTACACCTAATAATAGTAGTTTTGGTGAAGATACTAAATTATATTGCAATGTTAATGTCTTATCTGCAAACCCACTCTCTAAAGCTTGCTTTTGATAAGATTCCCAAGCTATCCAACATGGAACTCCTATTCCCATGAAAATACCAGCACCATAAACACTCCAGCCAATCATATTTCTTATTGGATTTATATAAGTATCTTTGCCTATCATTACTATTTCACACAAAATAGCAAGTCCAATAAAATATGGAAGCATAAACACATAACCCATAGCTGCTGTGATAAGACCATAAATTAATATCCATATAAATAATAGCCCGTGTTTATTAAGTCTGTTAGCTGCTACTAAGTAGAAAATAGCTCCTATAAACATTTCAATTCCAGCAGTACCATAAATATATACAACTGGAACAGCAACCATACTCATTCCAATAACAATAGAAATCGCATAAAATAAAGCAATCATAATAGCTACTGTTACTACATCTTTTGTAGTCATTTTTTTATTGTTCATAAAACACCTCCGTTAATTAATAAAATGTACATAGAATGTGTATAGAGAATATTTACAAAAAAATATCCATCTCAACTTTATTATAAAGTAAGATGGATATTTTTTTTATAACCTGACAGCTCTTTATTTGCTCTAAAAAGGTCAGATGGATTTTTTTCTATATTCTTGAGGAGTTTGTCCAAAATGTTTTTTGAATGACTCAGAAAATTTACTAGGATTCAAATATCCTGACAAATCAGAAATCTCTCCTATCGACATTAAGGGTTTATGAATTAATAATTTAGCAGCGGCTTCTAAACAATTTTCCCTAATAAAATTACCTATTGAGCTTCCAGTTATGTATATAAAACATCTCTTCAAACTGGATTCTGAAATAGCATATTTTTTTGATAAATAAGAAATAGAATATCTTTCAAAAGGATTATTTAAAATCGTCTTATATGATTCTACAGTTGCTTTATATACTGGTTCTGAAAAAGACGTTAACTTAAATGTATCTGAACTTTCAACTAAATTTAAAAATAATAACAACTCTATTGTTTTTATAATTGAATAAGAAAGTCTTATTCTAGAATCTACTCTATAAAGTTCACTAATAACATGGTCTATCTCATGACGTGAATGAATAATTAAAGCTGCACCATTTTTACATAAACGGTCTTTTATTTCTAACAAATCAATTTTTGCGTACGGAAAGTATTTATCAATAGATTTTTGTGCCTTTTCAATATCAATAAATATTGAAAGTCCCACATATTTTTTTGTTGGTATGCATGAATCTTCAAAAGGAACTTTACCTATTTCGATTACACTTAGATCGCCTTTACCTATCAGAGCGCGTTCATTATTTTCAAGTTTAAACTCATAACATCCCTCTAAACAATGATCTATTTCTAAAACCCCACTTTTAGGATTTATTTTTTGATATGCTGTCTCCATATTTAGGATATTATAAGATAATTGAATACCTTCAAATAAATTGTAGCAGCGCATTTCGCCACAGCCAGTAGAATTTTCAATTGTATAAATTTTACATTCATCAGTAACCTTTTTTTCAGAAAACATATATCCTTCAAGGACATTTTCTATTATATCAATTTTATTTAATCTCAGAATTATCCCCTCCAATATATTAATGTATCCTATAAGACTTTTTCAATTTCATTTATAATTAGCTCTGGATTTAATCCTAATACTTCAGCATGTCCTACATTATCAAAACTAACAACTCTTACATCACTTATGGATTTACTCCTGATTAAATCGACATATTTGCTTGCATAAGTTTCTTTTTTGCCAAACATTATACAAACAGGCATTGTAAGCTTTTCAACTTTATTTTTAATATCATATTTATATGCCATCTTAAAAGCTTGGTATAATGTATCTCTTGTAATAAAAGGATACATCATATGTTTCAAAGTTATAACATCATTGTCTCCATAACCCATTCCTTTTCTCACATCTTCTATTAAATGAATTCCGTTTTTTAAATTATCAAATTGTTCTGCCATAACTTTTGAAAATGGTTCAATCATTTCTCCCATGCTCTCATACTGACCACCATCGATAATTAGGTTATTAACATTTATTTTCTTATTCAAAGAAATTTGTAATGCAATACTTGCTCCTAATGAAATCCCATATGCACATTCTATATTTACTATATCTTCAAGCATCAATGATTTTTCTAAATCTTCAGCAACATCCTCTACTGAACTTAACCTTCCAAGTGTATTGTTTCCATGTCCAGGTAATTCTGGGGATATAATACAATATGTTTTACTGAGTTTAGCAATAATACTCTTAAAACAATTTGCATAACTAAATCCCACACCATGAATAAGCAAAATCTTTTTGTTTGTTTTGTCTCCAACAATATTTAAATTATAATTCACTTTCATAATAATTTTCCCCTTCAAATTTTTCATTTATACTGTAATTGATATTTAAACTGTCAATGTCTTGTATAATTCTATCAATTTTTATGATATCCATAGCATAATATATACCGTTTTTAAATGTATTCTCTAAAATTGACATTGCTGTATAACCCAACACAATAGCACTCATTTCACTACTTGATGAGCTATCAATACTTATTTCAACTGATGAAGTTCTCCCATTTATTCTCCCCCTTCCACAAATATTTAAATAGCTGTATGTTTTACCTATTCCGACCTCTTTCTTAAAGTAATTTAAAATTTCATCTATGTCTTTCTTGTTATCAATATAAATATTTTGTTGCATTTTTTGTACAATCATTTGCATTTTACTTAAAATTTCACTTGAAAATGAACAATTGTACCAATTAGCTTGTTTTAAATTATATTTTTTAGCTACTCTTAATATCTCATTGGTTAAATAGTTATACATTTTATATTTTTTGTTTTTATATTCTTCTGTCTTATAACAATTATTATTAATTACTTCCCCATCAATATAACTACTTAAAGATTTTCCGAAACCAGATAAATTAGTTAATATGAAATCCTCAATCGCTGAATAACTCGGTACTTCATTGCTTATATTAAATCCCTCAATCATTAAGGGAACTTCGAAATGCTCTGCAACATATTTTAACATTAATCCCGTTAAACCAGGAAAATACCCAGCAGACAAAATAAATAGATTTTTATTTTTAATATCTTCCAGTCTATCTTCTAAAAAAGATTCTCCTGATGGATCTATATAAGGAACGCCAAAATCACTAGCAATTCTTGCTATATTTTCTCCATTAATAAATGAAGCTCCCGCACAATTTAAAATAATATCGCATTTTTTTATGAATTCCCTTAAAGCATCTATATCACTAACTTCTAATTTCATATATCTACAATTTTTATCACCTGGGACGTAATTTTGATTATAGGTGGCAAGAATTGAATAATTTTTTTGCTTCAATATATCAATGCATCTTTTACCAATTTGTCCACTTCCACCCAAAATACCTATAATTTTTTCCAATTTAACCTCCTAACTTAAAGCTTATTTTTATATTATTATTTAAATAGACTATTTATATGCATTAAAGTCTAATATTCTGCTTAAGTTTTTCTTTAAGTTTTCTCCATTCAAGCAATCAAAATGTTGCCCTACTATTTCGTCGTAAAATATTTCTCCATTCAAATATTCTTCCCAAGTTTCTCTATCCTCAGCAAAGAATTCTCCATAAAAACTCTTTTCCTGTTCCTTACAATAAAAAACTCTGACATTTCCATAATACTGTTTAGGTATATATGTTGATATACAACCGAAATTTTGGGAGAATATGTTAAAAAGCGTATTAAGCATACGTATTTCTGAATCTTGAAGATTCAAAGACTCCCTTTTTATTGTTGAATATAAATTATTAAGCCTTTCAGATAAAGGTGTGTCTTTTAACTTTTTAAACTGTTGTCCAATATATTTATATTCATTTGACAATCGAATAAAGGAGTTAACATTCAAATCTCCATCACCATTAATTACCATATCATAAATGCAATCATTTAATTCATGATCCTTTATCTCATGCCCAGCGTTAGAAATATCTGCATTTATTAGTCTTGCAAAAGTTCGTTCTAACAGAATTTCATTTTTTAAATTAGAGTGCAAAGCTTTTTTATATTTTGTTGGTGAAATATCTCTAAATAGTGTTCTTTCCTGAGCTTTAGGTATAGTCGTACTTATCAAAGTAACATCAATAACCTTTTTATTATTAGCATTTAAAAATTCAGCAGTTTCTAATGCAATTAAGCCTCCAACACAATGTCCTATTAATATATATTTTGAGTAATTCAAATCTCTTAAGATTTTACCGTATTTTAATCCTAATAATTTAAAAGTATCTTCTGTTTTCATAGAAATATATTCGGCTTCATCACCGAAAGTAAATCCTAACACAGCTTCATTTGCTTTACTATCTTCCTTTATATAATTAATTATTTCAGTATACGCAGAAAGAGTTCCTGTTCCAGCATGAAAAATAACTTTAGCTACCGATTTATTATTATCTATAGTGGATTTCTTGATAGTTAGCAGTGATGAATCATGATATTCCTCCCCTTTTTCAAACTTGTCTTGTATCCTTTTAGATATTTCTCTAACCGTTTGAAATTGCATCATTTCAGATAACAAGGCACTCCATTCCCAATCCTTAGCCTCTGGAACTTCCTCTAATATCTTTGTGACTATTTGTGCAATCAGTAAAGAATCTCCACCAACAGAATAAAAGTTATCATCTAGCCTTAAGTTTGTTATTCCAAGTTCTCTTGTCCAAATTTTTTCTATTTTTTCTTCAATTGCAGTTTTTGTCTCCTCTATAACATGTTTTTCATTTTTCACGGTATTTTCGAATAATTTTTTTAATGATTTAATATCAATTTTTCCATTAATTGTTGTAGGAATTTTAGATATTATTTTAACATCATTAGGTATCATATAAGAAACCAATTTATTTTTAAGTTCATTGATAACTGCATTCTCTGTTATTGGTTTATATGAATCTTTAAATCTTACTACATATATAGTTTGTCCAAAATCATCTAGTGGACTATCTTCTTTAGGAAATTCATATATTATTTGACCATTATGGTTTTCAAAATTATCCTTCCATTGATCTCTATTAAAAAAAGTTTGTTCATTTAAACTTCTAATATCCGAAAATCCTGTCAATCCATCTTTAAATTCCATAGATGTTAGTAACATATAACTCATTCTAGTTTCATCTAATATGATTAATGAACCGTTTGGTGCTAACAAATTTTTAATATTATTCATAACAAAGTCTATATTTTTTGAGTTATGCAATACATTAGCGCACAATATTATGTCAAATGAAGATATGTCATAATTTTGTTCGTAAAAAACTTGATTTATATCAAAAATACCATAATTAACCCAATTATATTCTTTAAAATTACTTTTAGCTTTATTTAAAAAGAACGTAGATATGTCTGTAAAATAATATTCAACTTGTTCTCCATCTAGTATAGGTATTACTTCTAAGCTTGTCCCTCCAACTCCCGCACCGATTTCAAGTATCTTGATTTTTTTATCTTTATTTCTTTTTACAATAAATTCTATTTCTTTAGCTATAAAATAATTACATATTTTATTTATTTTATTTGTATTATATGAGGCTAGTGCAGGCTTTATATCACCTTTTGGAAATAATAAATTTAATGGATCTTCATCCCCTTTTATAAGCGCTACCAAATTTTGGCTAGATTTCTTTAAATAGTCAACAAAATCTTTACCATAATTAAATTCTTCTTCAATTTTATAGAACTCTTCCCATTGTTTGTCTGAATTTAGACAATTAACTTCTCCTACTAAATAATAAAGTTCATTTTCTCTATTAATAATTTTTTCATTTTCTAATACTTGAAGCCATCTTTTTGTTAATTTTTGTAGTTTTTCAGGTATTCCCATCCCATATATAATTTCTTCAAAAGTGTACTTTTCTGCATTATTAATAAAGAAACCACATTTTTGAAATGTATTCAAAATATCACTTATAACTACTTTTTCAGATGCTTTAATCCATTTTTCAATAAGTTCATCTTTAATATTTTCATTTATACTATTTTCTAACTCTTTTAATTTATTTACCTCTTCATTTCTATCCAATAAATCATCATTGATTATTATCTTTTTTGGTAAAATGGCTGCGCAAATTTTCTTTTCTAAACTATCTATATCAATTGTAAACACTTCAGCTGAATCAATATCTTTGTTTTCCAATAAAGCAGATTTAATTTCGGATAACTCAATTCTATGACCATGTATTTTTATTTGTGAATCTCCATCCTCTCTACCACAAAAAATAATGTCACCATTAGGCAAATAATAACCAATGTCTCCTGTTCTATAAATTCGCTCTCCATCATTGCCTAAAGTCTTGAATTTTTCAGCATTAAGTTTCTCATCATTTAAGTAACCTACAGAAAGCCCTGTTCCTGATATATACAAACTTCCTACAACATAATCTGGACAATCTTCCATTGCTTCGTTTAATATATAAAACTTTTGATTAGCTAAAGGTGTGCCATATGGAACACTATTTAGGAATGTTTCTTGTTTGCTAACCACATGATAGATAGACCATATCGAAGCTTCAGTAGCACCTCCCATACTTATTACTTGTGCATTAGGAAACTCACTATATATTTTTTCAGGAAGATCGATCGGAATCCAATCACCTGATAGTATTATAGTTCTTAAAAACTCACTTCTCCTTAAATTCTTAGACATAGCTAAGAAGTTAGTTATAAGTTGCATTTGAGCTGGTACTGAATTCCAAACGCTAACTCTATATAACAACATTTGATTGTATATAATATTTGGATCTTTTAATGTTTTTGAGTCTGGTAATACTAAAGTCCCACCCGCAAGAAATGAACCAAAAATATCATATACTGATAGATCAAAAGAAAGATTTGCTAGACCTAAAAATACATCATTTTCGTTAATTTTATATTTTTTATTAACATCAATTATAGTGTTAATAGCCGCTCTATGTGTAATCACAACTCCTTTTGGGTCTCCAGTTGTCCCTGATGTAAAAATTATATAAGCTTCATCATCATATGATTTTCTCTTGTTTTTCCAATATTCATATTCCACGTTTTGATAAATTATGCATTCTCTCAAATCTATAATCTTTGTATTAAATTCATTTAAATTTGTGCTATTAAACGATAAAATTATTTTAGCATCAGAATTTTCAATTATTCTTTCTTTTCTTTTTATTGGTTGCGAAGTGTTAATAGGAATATACACAGCGCCAATAGCCAAAGTTGCTATTACAGATGCAACTTGCCAAACGCTTTTAGGGATATCAATAATGACTCTATCTCCCTTAGTTATTCCATTTTTTTCTAAATTTTTAAAAATTGAGTATACATATTTATTAAACTCTTCGTATGTGTATTCTTTGTTGTCACAAATCAATGCCGTTTTATTTTTATGCTCTTTCAATGAGTCAAAATAACAATCTTCTAATCTTTTTATATTAAAGCTTTCAAATGTATCATTTACTGTTTTTCTTGTATCTAAACTGCTTTTACTTAATTTAGTAACAATCTTGTTATCTAAAATATTTTTATCTGATTTAAAATTTTCAATTATGTTAGTAAAGCATTCAAACATATCATCAATAATTTTCTTTTTAAATACACCATCCCTAATATCCCAATTAATTTTAACTCCATTATTTTCTTCCATAATTTGACAATCTAAATATACCTGTGGAGTTTGACTTATTCTGTAAATAATCTTTCTATTCGAAAGTATTGTGTTGCTATTTGATAACCCTATTGTGCTAGTAAAAACTACTGGTATAATAATGTTTTGTTTTCTTTTTTTACTCAATTTTCTCAAAACTTCAACACCTGAAACTTCTTTGTGTTCTAAATCAGTCCATAAATCATCTTGTAAAATCTTTGTTCTTTCTAAAAATGTCTTACTATAATCCATATTTATAGAAGTTATATTAACATCCGTAAAATCGCCTACTACAGAATCAATATCATCTACTATTTGGGGTCTGTTAAAGAAAGTAGTATTTATACTAAATTTTTTATTTGTCGACCAATATGCTATCGTTTCAGTTAGCACTGACATTATTAAAACTGATGGGGTAATATTATTTATCTTAGAAATTGCACATATTTTATCCCATTCAAAATTATTTAGTTGTATTGATTTTTGGCTAAAAGTTTTTACACCATTATTCTGTGAAAGTATGGGTAAATTAGGAGCTTCATAAATAGCATCTAATTTTTTAGACCAGTATTCTTCATCTTGATTTTTATTTTTAGAACTAGTTATTGCTTTTTCTTGATACTTAAATACATCTCTATACTTGCTTGGAAAATTGACATAGCTGTTAGGATTTTTATAAAAATATTCTAAATCACTTAATATAATATTTATGCTATTATAATCTGCTATTAACATATCCAATGAAAAATGTATAACTGATACATTAGGTTTTAGAGTAATAGCAATTTCACACATCGGCCATTGCCCCAGTTTATATTGTTTAAATTCTAAGTCTTTTCTAAACTTACTAACCTCTCCATCACCAATTTTTATACTTTCAACTAAAATATTTGGCACATGTTCCTGAACAATTTGAGTTCCATCTTCAAAAACTACAGCCCTAAGCATATCATGTTTTTTTATTACCAAATTCCATGCTTTGTTTATTTTATCAACATCTAAGATGCTATCATATTCTATTTCTATATATGCGTGGCAACCAATTCCACCCAACTCAAAGTACTCATTTCTACCCATTACATAAGATGATTGTATATTTGTCAATGCAAATCTTTCGTATCTATTTTTTGTATCTTCATAATATAAAACTTCCTTATTGTCTAAATAGTCCAAAATTTCTTTCTTATTATTTTTAAGCCAAGATAAAATTTTGTTATTCATACTATCTTTAGGAGCACTAAACTTAAGTTTTTCACCATCTTTCCACACAGTTATCCCTTTTATTTTTAAATTTTTCAGTTTTTCTTCAATATTCATGTTATCCTCCAATATATAATTAAATTTCGTAGATTTCTACATCTTGAATCAATGTGTCAATTTCCTTTGATAATTGTTTAATAGTTGGAAATTTAAAAATCTTATTTATAGAAATCTTTTCCTTCAACATAAAATCCGAATTTATTTCACTAATAATAGATATTGCTGCTAAACTATCCCCTCCCAATTTAAAAAAATTGTCCTCTACCCTTATATCTGTTATACTTAATTTATTTTTAAATAAATTTATTAAGTAAACTTCTGTATCGGTTAATTTGGGGTTTAAGTTGTTTTGGACAACTTTTTCAACTTTCAACGATTCGTTTACTATTATTTTTTTAATCTCTTCTCGATCAAGTTTGCCATTTTTTGTAATTTTTCTGCTATTACAAATATAATATTCCTCTGGAATCATAAACCTTGGAAGAATTCTATCTAATCTTTCTTTTAAATTATTTATATTGAAGTTATTACTATTACATACAATATATAATCCAATTTTCATTGAATTATGACAATTTATAACGCTCGCACAGCAATCAATGATATCAGGAAATCCTTTAAGTACAGACTCAACCTCACCAAGTTCAATTCTATGTCCTTTAATTTTTACTTGAGTATCTTTCCTTCCAAGAAATTCAATAGTACCATCATTCCAAAATCTTCCATTATCTCCAGTTCTATACCATCTAAGTCCATCTTCTTCAAAATACTTTCTATTAGTTAGTTCTTCATCTCCATGGTAGCATTTAGCAACACCAACTCCACCAATTAGAAGTTCTCCCTTAACATAATTAGGGCATATTCTACCTAATTCATCTACTACTCTATAGACTTGGTTTTTAAGTGGTCTTCCATAAGGAATGGAAATCCAATCTTTAGGTATTTGTCTCGGCACATTTAAATAATTTGACCAGATTGAAGCTTCCGTTGCACCACCCATAGCAACAACTATAGAATTTTCTTTTTCGCTTATCTTATAAAATCTTCCTGGTAAGTCTTTTACTATCCAATCTCCCGATAACATAACAATTCTAAGTGGTAAGTTTTTCTTTTCACTCTCTGCCATAGTTACGAGCATGTCAAAAAGTATAGGTACAGAGTCCCACACACTTACCTTATATTTTTCAATAATTCTAATCCACTCATCAGGATTACGATAATTATCTTCATTAGTTGTTATTAGAGTTCCACCTACACCAAGTATTCCAAAAATATCATATACTGATAAGTCAAAGTCTATTGCTGATACCATAAGTAACGTATCATTTGAATTAATAGAATATTTTTCATTTAAATCATTAATAGTATTAATGGCACTTGTATGCATAATCTCAACACCCTTTGGCACTCCTGTAGTACCTGATGTCATTATTATATAGGCTGAGTCAAAAGGACTTACTTCTATAGGCTTATCAAGACCTAAGGATTTGTCTATAGCTTTGTCTAAGTCAATTAAAGAAACTTCTCCCGTATCTAGTTTGCAATTTTCTATTGTTTTATTTTCACTGATGACAAACTTTATACCAATTTGTTCGTATATTTTAGTTCGTCTTTCGCTAGGCTGATTTATTCCAACAGCAACATATGCCGCTCCAGAAAAAAGTATTCCAAATATAGCGTAAATTTGCTTGCTTGATCTTGGGAGAGTAATGCCTACATAGTCTCCCTTTTTTATTCCATTTTCCTTTAAATATCCTGCTACATTTAAGGATTTTTCATATAAGTCTATATAAGATATTTCTTCTTTAGATTCTGAATCTATAATTGCAATTTTGTTTGGATTTTCTTTTACATTTTTTATAAATCCATCATATAATCTCTCATCAGGAAAGTTTAATGGAAGAATTGATTTAAGCTCTTTTTCTCTTGCTAGTTTTTGATTTTCTGATAGTACATCAAATTTGCTTTCCCAATTTTCCTTTTCTGTTAGTCTTAAAAGTTGTCCTTCTAAAGAATTTAACATGTCATCTAACATATTTTCAGGGAAAAGTTCATCTACACTATCCCAGCATAATACTAAATCTCCATCTTTTATATATGATTGGAAATCTAACCATACTCCTGGAGTTTGTGATACCATATATGTAATTTTGCCCAAAGCTTTCCTTGAAATTTCAGTTTCTATTGGATAGTCTATGTTGCACGCAAAAACTACAGGTGCTACATTAAGGCTTGTTCCCTGTGATTTTGATATATCTCTTTGAACTTGAACTCCACTATAATATGAATGGCTGGCATTTTCTATAAAGGTTTTGCTTATTCTATTCAAAGTTTCTATGAAAGTGGTATCATTTTTTCTTTCATGCTCTACTAATAAGATATTTGTAAAATCTGCTACCATAGCTTTTAAGTTTTCATTTGAAAGATCTCTATTAAATAATGGTAAGTTTATAAAAAACTTATCTTGGTTAGTCCATCTTTCTAGAATTAAAGCATACGCAGTTAATAAAACCATTGATGGTGTAGATTTATAGCTTGCTGCAAGCTCTTTTATTTTGCTCCATTTATCTTTTTCAATAACTCGTTTCCTTCTAGTAAATCTCGTTTCTTTAATTTGTTCAGGAGCTTTCTTTAATGGTAAATTAGGTCTTTCTATCTCAAATGAGTCTATTTTTTCTTTCCAAAACTGTTGGTCTTTTTTATAAATTTCAGAGTCTACTTCAAGATTGTTTATATAGTCTTTAAAGGTATAATTGTTTAGATTGTCTAATTCTTTTCCTAAATACGATTCTCCTAATTCTTTCAAAAGAATACTCATACTCATGACATCGGCAACAAGTAAATCTAAATCAAAGAAAATTTTATTTCTATTCTGTGACAGATTTGCAAGTTTTAATCCTGCGACTTCTCCCATTTTTACTCTGAGTTTTCTATGAGATAAATTTTCTCGTATTTCATCTAGTCTAATTTTGGTATCTTCTTCATCTAAATTAGATAAATCAAAAACTTCAATTTCTTCGCCAAAAGGTTTATCTAATATTTCTTGTTTTCCATCCTCTGTGAACCTTGCTCTAAGCATTGGATGTCTATATTGAAGTTTATTCCATGCATCATTCAATCTTTTACAATCTATTTCTTTTCCATCTATTTCAATATAGGCGTGGCAACCTACTCCTCCTTGTATTTGATTATCATGACCACCTACAAGATAAGCATACTGAATATCAGTTAATTCAAACAGTTTGTTTCCTATGACTTTTTTATTAGAATTATTTGGATTATTTAATTTACGAGCATTTTTTATTGCAACTTCCCATTCAGCAAAACATGGCTTTTCCATTAATTTAGAAAACGATACATTAATATTGTGCCTTCTTAATTTACTTATTATTCCCATAACATTTACTGAAGTTATTCCCAACTCTATTAAATTATCATGATTTTTTATATCATCTTTATTTATATAACTTTTAACTTGAATTTTAATATCATTTAATAAATCGTATAAATCAGGCATTCTTTCTTCTCCTCTCAAATATTCTAATTTCCATAATTCTCTATTAGCCTTTTTCTATCTATTTTTCCCGTAGCAGTTAGCGGCCAATTATCAATTATCTTCATACAATCTGGAATCTTAAATTCTGCTATACCAGTTTCTTTAAGTGTTTGAATGATTTCAGAAAACATCAAATTTTTGTCTTTTTCTAGTATACATACGCAAATTTTTTCTCCTAATATTTCATCAGGAACTCCGACTACTTGAACTTCTGATATCTTTTTATTCTTTAGCAATAGGTTTTCTAATTCAGAAGGAATAATTTTTTCTCCGCCTTTAATTATCATTTCTTTAACCCTACCAGCTATTTGATAGTTTTCGTTTGATAACTTTCTAGCTCTATCTCCAGTTCTAAAGTATAATTCTTTGTCTAATATAGAGTTATTAACATCATTCATTCCACCGTAATACTCATACATTGTATACGGCCCCCTTATTAATAATTCACCATAATCACCAGTATTTACTTCTTCTCCAAACTCATCTACTATTTTTACACTATCACCAATAGATACAGGTTTGCCCTGAGTATTAAGCCTGGTGTCCATGTTATCATCAAATCTCGTACACATAACTAGTCCTTCAGTCATTCCATATAATTGTGAAATAATACACCCAAAACTCTTTTCGATTTCAAATGCTTTGTTATATTCTAAAACTGATCCACCTACTTGTATAATTTTTAAAGATGAAATATTAATTTTTTCGAACTCTAAAAAATCCATACATAAACTTGCTAAAGCTGGAACTAAAGCCATTGTACTAATATTATGCTCTTCTATATTGTAAATTATTTCGTCAGGACTTGGTGTCATAGATATTACACACTTAGCTCCATGATAAAATACTCCTATTATCCCTGGATAAGATAAAACAAATTTATGAGATAGAGATAATGCCATCAAGTATATTGTAGCATCTGAATAATTTAGGGCACTTCCTATTGCTATAGCCGAACAAATTAATTCGCAATGTTTCATTGGTATCATTTTAGGACTTCCCGTTGTTCCACTCGATAGCATGAGTAGAGCCATCTCTTTATAATCAATATCTATATACTGAGATGAATAATCTTTATCATTGAGTTTGTAAAAATTTTTATATCCTTGATTATCTCCAAGAATATAAACTTCAAAATCTATATTTAATTCTTCTCTTACTTCTCTTATCATATCAACATATGAAAAGCCAAGATATTTATCCTTAGCTATATATGCTTTTGCCCCTGATTTTTCTAATATTCCCTTTATTTCATTTTTCCTATGAGCTGGAAGTGATAATACTGGAATCACACCAATCTTAAACATGGCAAAAAGGATAATAACAAATTCGTGACAATTAGGAAGTTGAAGAACGATTCTATCCCCCTTTTTAAATCCAGCTTTCAATAAACCATTGGCATAATGGCAAGCTTTTCTATTTAATTCTTGATATGAAAGTTCAACGACTCCATCTACTAAGGCAATCTTATCCCTATATTTTTTAGCACAATCTTCAATAAATTCTCCTAAAGTCATATGTGGCCATACTTGTTCATCATAAAATTTTTCCAATTTTTCTTTTAATTCAATGTTCATTAATTCTCCTCCAAGCATATTGCCCCGACATATTTGTCGTCATGGTTCAATGACTTTAATCTGCTTATTGTATTCCTTTTACTATCATTAATTTTTATAAATTCATTTTCCAAAGAAATTAGTTCAATCTCTTTTGAATTTCTTATAAGACCAATACCATCACATTTAAGATAGGCTTCTTTTGCAGTCCAATATCTATAGAAACTTATTATATTGTTATCTATATTTATAATTTCATCTCTAGTAAAACAGTTTTCTAATATATCTTTAAACTCAAATTTAAAATTTATTTTTTCAACATCTATTCCTACTTCTCTTTTAGAAAAAGCTAACAAGACTAATCCTTCAGTGTGTGAGATGTTAAACTTTAATCCTATAGTGTTTTCTAGGTAAGGCTTATTGTTTTTATCTCGTTTGACTATTAAATCATTAATTCCTTTTTCTAGTAAACCTTTTAGGGATAAATTAAGTATTGCCCTTGATACTAGATAATTAATTTTTGCTATTTCTGATTTATAATCCTTTGATTTTATTATCTCCTCTTCAGTTAAATAAGAAAGTAATTTTTCTTCTAATAATTTGTCTGTATAAGCCTTAATTAGTATTAAATCATTATTAGATAATTTAGCTTTTAAATTTTCTAAAGTAAGAAAATCTTTAGTATTTCTTATCTCATATTCTTCAATTTTCATTTACTTTTATAAACTCTTTTATCTCTTTAATGACACTTTCAGGAGATGTATTGACAAACATATGCTTGCCATCGATATATCTATAAGTGAATTCTTTTGTGGTATAATCTTGCCATTTTATAAGTTCATCTAAGGTCATTTCTTGATCTTTATCTCCCATAAAACCTAGTATAGGTGATTCTAATTTCTCAAACTTTGTGTCTTGATAGTCTTCATCTATTACAAAATCTGCCCTAAGCGTTGGTAAGAAAATGGAAATTAAATCCTTATTAGCTAGAATTTCTTTTGGTGTTCCTTCATATCTTCTCAAGCCTTCTATAAATCCGTCATCGTCAAGATGATAAATTGGATGAGGTTCTTTATATAATGGAGCACGCCCTCCTGATATAATTATTCCTCTTGGATTTATGTAATCCGAATTTTTAATTCTTAATGCTAATTCATAGACTATTTTTGTTCCCATACTGTGTCCAAATAAATGATAAGGTTTTCTAAAATCAAAATTTTCTTTCATGTCTTCAAATAAACTATCCACTAAGATGTTAATGTCACTTATAGCCTTTTCAGAAAACCTGTTTTCTCTTCCTGGATACTGGGCAACAAATAATTTTATATCTTCAAACTCATCTTTCCATTTTCTAAAGGCAGACACTCCACCACCTGCAAATGGAAATATAAAAAGATTTGCTATTATATTATTTTCATTAATTTCTTTATTTAGTATTTCAAAGTTTTTTGACATAAATTCACCTTTTTATTTGTTTTCTGTTAGTATCGGCTAACTCAAAATTATTATATACTATTTGATAGCTTTTATCAATAGCTTTAAGATGCTTTTGAAAAAATAATTTTAAAGATAAAAATAGCATAGATATCTCATTATGCGAGCCATCTATGCTATTTATTATAAATTGTAATCAAAATGTTTTTTTAATTTTTCAAAAGTTTCATCAGAAATAACATGCTCTATAAGACAAGCTTCATTTTCAGATTTTTCTGCATCTATTCCAAGTCTTATAAATACATCCGTCAAATATTTATGCCTTGTATACATTTTTTTGCAAAATGTTTTTGACTCCTCTGTTAAACGAATTATTTTATCTTCACCATAAATAATCAGCCCTTTATTTTCAAGTTTTTTTAACATTCTTGTAACAGTAGGTCTTTTATACTCTAAGTAATTAGCAAGATCCATGTTTCTTACTTCATCTTTTCCCAAAGATAAAATATATATAGCTTCTAAATAATTTTCCTCTGCAAATTCTCTGTGTAGAATGGATTACCCCTCCCTTAAAAATAAAAATAATTACATCCAAATTTAGTAAATACGAAATTAAAGAACTTAAAAAATGATTTCCTTAATTTTTATACTATCTCATTATACTTATAAAAATCCCTATTTAAAAGTAAATTTTGCAATATTCCTCTAGGTTTGTCATATATTGTTTATTAACTTCAATAGATGCGGTAACTTAATAAAATTTAATAAACACTTAACGCTTATAACTCTAATAGACCAAGCGCATAAAAGAATCCATTTCATCCCTAATATCTATAATTTTATCATAGATGATTAGGTTCATTTTTAAGAACTATGCTTAAAGCTGTTCTTATACTATTAGTATATGAGCAAGCACAGTAAGTGCATATGCACTTACGAAAAAATAGATTAAATCAACTATAAAGCCACTGTTTGTTTTAATCTATTTTGCTTGTTGGGGAATATCCCCAAACCCCTAATTTTTTTTAACTTGCATTAGCTATCCTTATAAAAAATATTTACATTCTCTCATATACGAAATTTGATTATTCTTTTTAAAGGTGATAAAATATAAGATAATTAGAAGCAAAACTCAGGAGTTTTCTTAAAGAATATATAATAAATTAAACCTGTAAAACAAGTTGCTATACTTGCTTTTACAGGTTTTTCTTTTTTTACTTAACTATATAAAGGAGGGTAACTTATGGCAAATAGAACTAGAAATAACGGTATATACCTAATGCTATCTGATGAAGAATTAGAATTACTGAACAAAAAATATAAAGCATCTAAATGCAAATCTCTTAGACAATTTATTATAAAATGTGTTTTAGAAAAAGATATTTTTATTCTAGATATGGATGTTTTTCGTGAAATGTCAACAAATATAAGTCGTACTTCAAGTAGTATAAATCAAATTGCAAAAAGAGTAAACTCAACATCCCTTATATATAAAAATGATGTAGATGATTTGAAAAAATCATTAGAAAAACAAGCAAAAGATATTTTATCCATGCGTAAAAAAATATACTCTCTTACCTATTCCAATAGTTTTAATACGGAGAAAAAATAATGGCTGTTACTAAAATTCATCCTATTAAATCTACCTTAAAAGCTGCCCTTGATTATATTATGGATAGCAATAAAACAGACGAAAGAATTCTAATCTCGTCTTTAAATTGTAACCCTATAACTGCTCATTTAGAGTTTGAACAAACAAAAATAGAATGTAATTCTAAGGCAAAAGTTTTAGCTAGACATTTAATTCAAGCTTTTGCACCTGGAGAAACTACACCTGAAGAAGCACACAAAATTGGAATTGAATTATGTGAGAAGGTACTACAAGGAAAATATGAATACGTAATAACAACCCATGTAGATAAGGAGCATATTCATAACCATATTCTATTTAATAATGTTTCTTTTGATACAGGTAAAGCCTATCAAAGCAATAAAAAATCTTACCATCAAATTAGAAATTATAGTGATGACTTGTGTAGAAAATATAAGTTATCTGTTATAGATGAAGACTATATGAAGTTTAAAAATAAATATAAAACTAATGGGAAATCATATAAGGAATATATGGAATTTAAAAAAGGGACATCTTGGAAATATAGACTTCAAATATCTATTGATCATGCTATTCAAAAGTCTAATAGCTATGATAACTTTTTAAAAACTATGGAAGAATATGGATACGAAATCAAATTAGGCAAGTACTTATCTTTTCGTCATAAAGAACAAGGAGAAAAAGGACGATTTATTCGTGCTAAAGAAAATACTCTTGGAAAAGATTATACCAATGAAAAGATAAAGGAAAGAATCGAGAATAATATGAATAAAAAGTCAGTAAAAATTGATTTTGATTCTTCTACGAAAACATATAAAAAAGTCGACAATATAATAGACTTAAAAAATAATAAAAAGATACAATCTTCTGAAGCTTATGAAATATGGGCAAAGAAACACAATATGAATACTATGGCTGATACTTTAAATCAACTCAGAAAGTATGGGCTGACATCTAATATAGATCTAGAAAATAAACTTCAACAAGAAGCCATTAATAGGCAAAAAACTTTAAATGAAATTAAGAATATAGAAAAAGATTTGAACGAAATCTATACTGCAATTGAAGCTTTAAACACTTTACAAATAAATAAATCTATTTATGAAATCTATAAATCAAACTCTAAAGATAAAGAATTTTATGCAGAATATAGAACTCAAATTATCACATACGAAAAGTCATTAACTACTTTAGACAAAAACAAGTATAAAAATTTAAGTATAAAAGAATTATCAAATATTTACGATGAATATAAAAGTAAAAAAGATATTCTTATGAAAGACTACTCTAATAAGAACACCTTGATTTACGAGCTTACTCAATTAAGAAAAAATACAGATAAGTATATTAATAATGAGTTAATATAAGTAATATATTTTTAAGATATTTAGAAAATAGGTTACGAATTACTGTAACCATGACTTTCTCTCAATTGGTTCTGTAAAACCTGCTCTTCCCAATAGACTGTAAGCTGCTATTTTTCTTAATCAAAAAAATGCACTTTTATCACTAAATTCTGTGGTTCAAATATTTGTAACCTAATTTGGCACAATTAACCAATAAGGATAAATTTTAGATTATATCTTCAAAAAATAAAATCAATTGTGATAGTATTTGACCCAATCCGCTTATTCTGCTTGTCCATTTACTTGAAGCATCCACCACTTCTAAATACAAACTTTTTTTATAAAACATGGTCATTTAAAAACATCATTTTGTTTTTTGTTACTTCTCTTAATTGTCTATTAAATAATTGTCTATTAAAGTTTTCCATTGCTATTATTTTTAAGTCTTTCATTTTGAAATGTTTAGATCTATGTTTTCACAGGACGATTTTACTATTTCTTGCTTGATCCATTTCTAATACTTAAAGATAATATTTTTCACCATATTCATAGTCTAAGTACTCGTCTAATTCTGCTTTTAACATTTGTTCCACTGTCTCGCCTAAAATATCTTCTATTGTTTCTTGTGAGTCTTGCACTTTCTCTGAACGATATTATTCGATTTAACACTTTAGATATTTTATTTAATCTTATTTCTAATCTTTTATATACATAAAATATTACCCAGTCACTCCTAAGAGTGCCTTAATATTAGTTCTATTAAATAAAGAACTTTTTAATTCTATTATTTAAAATATACAGGTTTTACATATCCATATTTCATTGCAATATGAACCATCTCTTGATAATTTCTAACACCCAATTTTTCGTATATGCGATTTAACGCTGTCGCTAATGAACTTTTACAAATATTACATTCCTTTGCGACTTCCATTCTTGTAAGCCCTGAACAATACAAATTAATAATTTCAATTTCTCTTTCTGTCAAATCATAATTCAAGTTAGTGTTTGCATTAAATATTAACTCTCCATTTACTACATCATTTAATTTCTTTACTAAAACTTTGATATTCTCATCTTTGCATATGAACCCTTTAGTACCTATTTTCTTCGCTTTCTCTTCAAAGCCTATTAAATCATATCCAGTTAGCATAACGATTTTTTGTTTTGGATATTTTATTAATATCTCATTAGCAACTTCTAATCCATCCTTATTGCCCTTCATTTTACTCAAATTAATATCCATTAAAATAATATCATATTCTTTTTTTTCTAATATTGATCCCAAATTAAAAATATCATCAATCAAATCAACAATATCTATTTCTTCTTCACGCTCTAAACTATATTTTAAACTATTAGAAAACATGGTATGGTCATCTATTAATAATATTTTCACAGATCACTTCCTCCTCTATAGGTATAGTTACATTAATTTTAATGAATGGTTCAACTTTGTCATAAAACTGATCAATTAATATTTTCCCATCTAATTTTTCAATTTCATCTTTTATAATCTCTAATCCTCTTCCATTCCCTATCTTTATATTTTCATAATCAAATACATCTTCATGATTGATTACGCTAATATATAATTCTCTATTATCCGTTTTTATATTAATCTCAGAATAATTTCCTTTTGAATGTTTGTATATATTTATACATAATTCATGCAAAATCTTATAAATAACCATATCGTATGGATAATTTACAAAAAACTCTTTATCACAATTTAAGTCTATTAATATATCATTTTTGTTAAACCTGTTCCTTAAAGATTCTATTAAATTATAGTAATTGTCTGCTAATGGTAAATCATAAATAATTGTAGGATTATATAATTCAATCTCGGACCTTGTAATTCCAATTAATTTATCTATTGTTTTAATTGACTCATCTAAAAATTCTTTTTCTCCTAAAAGAATATTCATTTTTATAGCTATTATATCTTGTAATATATCATCATGTAAAAAGTTTGAAATTCTTTTGTTATAATTTTTTTCTATATTGTATTGCTGTATTTTATTTCTTATCACTCCATTTGGATCTTTCTGTTTTTCAAAATAAAAGCAAAACATTAACATACTCTCTTTGTATATTGTTATTAGACTTATCCCCATATAAATAACTCTCCTTAGACCTTGTCCAAATAAATTTACAAATACTATAAATATACATAAAAACATACAGTCTATAATCATCAAGAGCATTTCATTTTTGTTTATCACTTTAGATGAATTTTGTTTTTTTAGTAGTATGAAATATAATGTAGTCAAATATATTGAATTCAACAAAAAGTATATTTCCAGCTTTTCTAACTTAGCGTTATTTATAAATATTCCGCTAAATATATATATAAATATTGAGGCAATAAATAAAAATGTTACCCCATATATTTTTGCACCAAACTCAAATAATATCTTTCGTTTCTTGTATGCCATAACAAAAGGACCAAATGTTATAATTACATACAAAATATAATTTATTATCTCTGCATACGCTAAATCAAGTGACTCAAACAATATAGCTAAAATTGTAAAAAATATAATAATCTTATTAAGTATTTTTATATCTATTAAATATGCACTAACGACTTTGAGTAAATTTGCTGTAATTACAAACACCGTTATTAGCTTAAATGTTGTGTACATATTACTTTTTAAAAAATCAAAAACGTCAACTACTACAAAAATATTAATACATAAAGTAGCTATTATAAAATTTTTAATCGTCTCCTTAACTCTATCTAATACCAAAATTTTATAGCTTATGTATCCATATACTGTAAATAAACACAAAGAGAATAGTTGTATATTATTAATGCTATTATTTCCCAAATGACTAAGGACGAAATAACTAATCACACCTTGAACTATTATACATAAAACTAATAATACACTTTTTCTATTTATCATATACAGTACCTTCCATTTATCATGTTATTTTTAATTAATATCTGACTTTCTAAATATTAATATTGTTATTGTAATCATAATAAAAAAGACTATTAGGGATATAGTTGTAGGTCTAAGAGTTCCGTCTATAAAGTTTTTATTTATAATTACATTTTTTATTTGAGATAGCGGAAAAAATGTAATACTTTTTTTTATAAATTCTATAGGTATTATTCCCTGTAACATTGATATTACTACTGGAATTGCTAAAGAGATCCCTATTGTTTCTCCGATACTTTGGGTTGCAAATCCTAATAAAGAATAAATACTCGTTAAAGACATAAAGCATAAATTAGAAATAATTATTATTCTTACAATTTCAAGAATATTATTATAGTCTTTGATTGGTAAAAATCCATACTTTAAGCTTCCCATTATTCCTACTATAATTGGATACAAGTTAACAATTATAAAAGAAGCAATCATCAATACAATCAATTTTGATATTACAATGTCTTTTCGACTAATTCCTGAAGAAATCTGTCTTTGTATAATCTTTGAAGAAAAATCACTACCTATAAAATATCCACAATAAACCGCAATGAAAAATGACATAAATATATCTGAATAAGATTTTATAAAACCTTCATACCCACTGCTTATATTTCCCTGTACGGTATCTTGAAATCCACTTAATATTGATAACAATGTTACACTTAAAATTAGCACATAAAAAAACTTATCTTTCTTCAATCTTTCTGCATTAAATTTGATTAAGTTCTTCATTGTCTCCCTCCACTAATTTTATCATATATGTTTCTAAATTATCTCTTTTTATTTCTGTTTTACAGTTATTTAGTCTTAATTTTTTTATAATTTCTAGCTCTTCATCTTTTGAATATATGCCTCGAACCTCTAAAGTATTATTTTTTAATCTATATTTTCTTTCAGGGCATGCTATTTTCAATATATTATAAACTTCCTCGATATTATCTCTATATCCTATAACAGATGTGCCTAAATCTTTCGTTAATTCTGTTTTTGAAACCACCTGTATTATTTTCCCCTTATCAATAAATATGAAATCTGTGGCTATCTCATACAATTCTGTTAATATGTGGCTAGATATTAATATTGTCTTATTTTCTTTTTCTATGAAATCTCTAAAAATTCTTCTTAGCTTTGATACGGATATTGGATCGATTCCGTTTGTTGGCTCATCTAAAATCAATAAATCAGGATTTTTCAAAAAAGCTATTCCTAATCCAAGTTTTTGCTTCGTTCCTAGCGATAAATTTTTAGCTTTCTTTTTTAAGCTATCCATTATTTCTAGTTGTTGGAATATTTCCTTTTGCTCCATTCCAAATTCAATCCCAAGTTCAATACAAGCTAATCTTATATTTTCTTCTGCAGTCAATCCGGAGTAAAAACTTGGAGTTTCAATCGTTGCACTGATATGTTCTCTACTCTTTATCAGTTCTTTTGAAAAAGATTTATTAAATAATTTTATAGAACCTTTTGTAGGAAAAATATTTCCAGTAATTATTTTAACTAAAGTAGATTTCCCAGCTCCATTTACTCCTATCAAACCATAAATTCTATTGCTTTCTATTTTTAAATCTATATTCTCTAGAGCGATAGTCTCTTTATACTTTTTAGAAATATTTTCTAATTGAATTACATCCATTTACGCTCAATCCTTTCTAACCTTCATTTGATTTTTCACTATTTTATTAAATTCTTCATCTTGAAGTTTCTCAATATTATTAATATCATCAGATAAAATATTATTTACATCTTCAACTTTTTGAGAATCTTTAAACAACTTTTTAGTCTCATCTTTAAGATGGTTATTGTTTTGCTCTTTTAACGATAATTCTAAATTCTTTTCTGAACCATATACAATAACATTATTGTCACTTTTGGTTTTATATTTATAAACATTAGGGCAAACACATTTCAAAGTACCACTTAAGGCAAGCACAAGATTAGAATTCAGGTTATTTCCTAAACCTATATTCAATGCAATAATTCCATTTCTATTAAGATGCGCTTTACAATCCTCAAAAAATTCTCTAGTAGTTAGGTTTATTGGCATAGATATATTCTGATAAACATCAAGTATTATTAAATCATACATTTCATCTGTACTATTTAAATAATTCCTTCCGTCAGAAATTATAATTTTATCATCACTTTTATTAAAATAAAGCTCTCTTAAGTTGACAATATTTCTATCTATTTCTATCCCTGTAACTTCAAAATTATCAAAATTTTTATGCAACAAAGTAGACATAGTTCCCGTTCCATAACCAATAATTAAGATTTTATGCTTGACTTTATCATCAAGTAAATTATTAATCTTAACAAATTCGTCATAATAATATCCTGATTTCTTTTTATTCTTATCAACTTTTATTGACTGTGCGCCAAAAAATACATTTGTTTTTAAAGCTAATTTTCCATCATCATTTTGTGATACATTAATATAATTATATTCTGACTCTTCTTCGTGCACAGGCTTATCAAAGGCTAGACTTGTTGTTGATAAATATAACGACATACAAAGCCATAAAACACAAATAATTGAATTTAATAAAAAGTTCTTTTTTATTTTTTTGCTATATAATATCAAAATAATGGCTAGTACCGCTCCAAATAATAGAAAAGATCTTTTTACGCCTATTTTGGGGATTACTAATATAGTTGGTATCATTGTTCCTAACACAGATCCAAATATGTTGAATAAATATAAATTTCCCATTACATTTCCAGTTTCATCTAAAGAAGTTATACTTATTTTTGCTAGCAGTGGAGAGATTGTCCCCATAAAAATTAATGGAACACTAAATAATACTATGCTGCAAATAATAGAAGATATCATAATTATATTCCCTAATTGCACTTCAGAAGCCAATATTATTGACCCCATTATAACTATTTTAGACGTTAGTGGTACCGTACATATGAACAAAAAAGATATTAATAAATTTTTAACAATCCTTTCCTCACAAGTTCTTGTTTTTACTAATTTATCTGCACGTTTACCCCCAAAATAATTCCCAATTCCTATACAAATCATTATTAAGCTAATTTCAATTAACCAAATTAGAGTTGTTGAGCCAAAATAAGGAGATAATATTCTTGTCGCACTTGTTTCAATTCCCATTATACAAAACCCTGATATTAAAGCAGTAAAGTAATATATAATAACTTGCTTATTTTTATTTACATTCATATAGCCCCCCCATGTTCTAACTATTTTTTATATTTTTTTATGATTTTAACAAACAATAAAGATATGTAAACTAAAGATATTATATCTATAATTAAATTTGCTCCAATTTTGATTCTTTGAAATAGAAACAATTCTCCATAAAAAAGTAAACGAATTGATTCTAGTAAATTTCTCTTTCCAAAAACCACTTCTAATACTCTAATAATCCCAAAAATTATTATTGTCAAATTCACTAATGCATACATCAAAGAATAAACTTTCACACACTTGCTACTTTCCATTGTATATGCTTTCCTTTTATTATATATTTTTTCATTATAAATATAATTTAATAATTTCATGGATCTACCATGAATATTCGGTTCATCAATAAAATCTGACAAAATCCAATATCCATCTAATCTTAAAAATGGATTCAAATTAAATATTATAAGAATTAAGTTAAATATAATTAGAGCATCCATAGTGTTATTTCGGATCATTACCGCCGAAAAAAAATACATAAATAATCCAACAAGCATTTGTAAATAAATCCCAGCAAAATCTATGATTAACCTTTTTTTATTACTTAATTTCCATGAATCACTTAGGTTAACATACATAACAGGTCTAAACATATATACTCCTATACCAATATTACCAACTTTACAATCAAGTGACTTAGATGAATATATATGTCCTAGTTCATGAACTACGAAGATTAAACCAAATGATATAAAAAATAGAAAATAATTAATACTGTTTATTCCGTTAATAAAATATATCCAATTAAATTCCTTTATATATTTTAGAGATATTACACAATAAATTATACTCAAAATTATTATAAGTGTTGGTTTAAATATAAATCCAGGTAATATCATTTTTAGTTTATCACCATCTATTATTGGTAAATGAAACCAAAATTTATATTGACTACTTTCATTATATTCGCTAAATACCCCAGTCATTATTAATCTATTATTTATTAAATCTTCTAATTCTGATTCTGATATCTCAAATCCTTCATTATTTAATTCATTTTTTACTTTATTTATGCTTTTTGTACCATCAAATTTTTTAATTATTTCTTCTACAATTGGCGTAACTCTTACCCTTTTCCCGTTATCAAAACTAAGTAGTAGTCTTCCATCATCTAGATATTCTTTAACGTAATGATTAGTCTTTAAATTTTCTACCATATTTACATCTCTAAAAATTTATACTTAATCGAATTTATATATTCTCTTAAAACTTCTTTAGCATTATTACAATAAGGGTCATTAATATCACCATTATTTTTTATAGCTGCGTAGGCACACCCACCGCCACAGAACGGAGCAATTTCACAATCCAAACATCTATCAATGTTCAATATACATCTATTACTCCATATTGAATATGCCTCTTTATTAAGACTAACTCTTTCATCGTTATAAAATCCTATAGCATATTGGGGATTTCCTATTGCTTCAGGACACGCATATATGTTACCCTCTGGATCATACACATAATATTGTCCTCTATTAGCTTCACAATACGTGTATTTTGCAAAATCTTTTTTTGCATTCTCAGAAGTTCCTCTCATTATATGAGATATTACTCTAAACATTGATAATCTATTTTCCATATAATTTGGAAACTTTTCATTTAATTTTTTTATAATCTCATCTTCCGATATTGTGTCCACAGCATTATCTGCAGTATGATCTGTCACAGGTGCTAAATCGAATCTAAAATTAGGGCTATCTATCCATTTTTTTGATTTTAAAAAATCTTCAAGCTCTTTTAAGTAGTTAATATTATACTGATTTATATTAACTCTTAAATTTATTTGCCTTATTTTAGTATTTACTAATAAATCCAATCCATTAACTATATCGTCAAATGTTCCTTTACCATTTTTATAAACTCTTCTAGAATCATGAATTAATTTAATTCCGTCAATAGTTATCTGTACGGAATCTATCGTATTTTCAAATCTTTTAAAAATATTTATGTAGTTTTCCACATGACTTCCATTTGTTATTATACTAACTGGAATATTATTTTTTTCAGCAAACGACAAAATTTTAATATTTATATCTTTGGTAATAGGAAGAATAGGTTCTCCCCCGAATAATTGAATTCGATGCTTTATATTTGGTTTATTCTCTTTTACTTTATATATAAAATCACAAATAGACTGACATTGATTATCACTAATAACTTTTTGTTGATTTCTAACCTTAGAAGGTTCAAAACAATATACACAATTCATATTACAAAACATAGTAGGACAAATAACATGAATCACAGATATATCACATAAATATTCATGAATTTTCATTTGTCGTTTCATCTCATTTAACTCATGATTTCTATCTTCAAATATATATCCTCTTTTCTTCAAAGAATCATATATATTTTTTTCTCTAGCATTCAAAGCTTTAATGTTATCTTGTTCACTAAACTTATGAATTATAGATTTCGTTTCCAAATCTATAATATCAATAGCACCAGAAAGTGCATTCACCATCAATTCATTTTCTTCGTTAATATTATAAAACGAAATATATTTTGTTAATATAGCCATGTTTAGTCCTCCTAATGTGTAGTATTATGGCGATGCCATTAATAATAACAACACCGCCATATTTTTTTGCGTTGTTCACTAATTAAGTTTCACAACTTTAAAGCTAAAAACGTTAAATTATACTAAATTCTCCAACAACACAAACAAGAAATATATTCTTCTCTTTCTTCAAGCTCTTCAATTTCAACTTCCGTCCAAAGTTTCACTTCATTAACTGATTTCATAAAAGTTCTCCTTTCTAAATCTTAGTAAACAACGCAAATACAACTTTTGTTGTACTGTCTTTATAATATTATTTAATCTTATTTTTGTCAGCTTACTTTTGTCTTATTTTTCTATATTTACGATATTGAATAATCGATTCTTCTAAAAGTTTATTTCAAGGACAATTTTCTAATTCTGTTAAGTTTACGTAATTTCGCAAAACTTTGAAATTTTATCATATATATTAATATCAATTGCAAAAATAAAATTACATATATGAAAATTAATGATCATTGCTGATTAATTTTAATTATCTACTAATAGTTTTTTGATTTAAACTTGTTGTTATGTTTATACATTATTATATTAAGAATATTAATGTATAACCGATATTGCAAACTTATCAAAAAAATAAAGGCAATCCTAAAACCTGCCCCCTATAATCTTTTACCTTTCTATGCTATTATCCTTTTTCTTCTTTTCATCCACTTTCATATCCCCTTTAGTCTTAAATTCCTTTAATTTTCCTAGTGTTGATGCTTTTGCTTTAGTATGCTCTTTAGCTTTTAATAACTTTGCAGAGTATACTTTTAGATTTGTGTATTCCTTATTATCCTTTCCCATACTTTTATTTTCTTTGCCAAATAGGTGTACAAAATCTCCTTTTTTCAAATTTTTTACTTGATTGATTTTGTCATTATAGGCGTAGCAGCTGATGAATTTTGCATTTCCTTCCTTGTCATTTTTAGCAATAGAAAAGGAGGCTACTTTAAAGCCCCTCCCATCTTTTGATTTTAAATCTTTAATTTCTATATCAGTTGCTATATTTCCATCTATATTTAATGTATCCTTTTCTTTATTATCTATATCTTTCATTTCTTTATCTCCTTGTTCTTGATTAACTTCTAAATTTTCTTTTAACTCTTCTTCGTCTATATATTCAATAAACTTTTCATCAATAAGCCCCATAACTGAATCGTTCATATAATTATCATAGGCATTATTAAGAACATTTTCATTTTCTACTCCTGTTTCAAGAGATATAATACCTTTTACAAATTCTTTATGATTATATTCTGCTAAAAAATCTATTGTATTTTTCATGCTTTCAAAATTTGTATTTTCCATATTTGCTATTGTTTTTATATCACTTGCGTATCTAACAGAATCCCATTCATACTTTCCACTTTCTTTACTAAACTCTACTCTTGTGGCTAAAATAAATTGCTTCCCGTCAAATAAGGTAGCTTGATTATCTTTCACATCCAATACCATAGTGTCTCCAAATTCAGTTTCAATTACATTTCCCTTTTTTATATTCATTTTTATTCCTCCATTTCTATTTTTATCTTTCTTATCTGTTAAATCTTTTATTTCTTCTTCCTTTCCATCACTAATAATAAATTGTTTTATTTCTTCAACTGTTGGATCATCAATTGTAGTCTGAATAAATTCAACTAATTTATCTTCTGAATCGGCAAAATTTTTAATTCCATATTCAACTATATTGTTGATTATTCTCTGAGTATTACCATCAAAAGAAAAATTTTCTCGAATAAATTCATTAAATCTATCTCTATCAAATTCCATATTCTTTGTCCTCTAATAATCTCATTTAAAGTTTTATCTTCCACATGGTTCACTATTATTTATTTCTTTTATATTATTATTTACTACTAAATTTCCCTTATATTCCTTTAATTTATCCATAATAGATGTTTTTTCTTTCCTTTTAAAATCTCCTATTTCCTGCACTTTACTATCTCTAAAGTCAGCATCATTTCTATCTATTATTCCATCTAAATCCATATCTTTAGATAATGGATCATAGAAGTTGCCATCATCATCTATTTCAAGTCCCATTACTTCCCTCAGTTTTTCTTCATTTACTGATACAAGCTCACTAAAATCCCAAAAGCCAATAGATGTCTTTATCTGTACTAGCTCTTTTAAATCACTTGCATCTAAGGGATCATAGGTGTATTGAAAGCTGTCAATTAGGTTCTTATCTACATAGGTGTTCATCTTGTAATTTATTAAATCTAAACTTATTTGTATTTCATGTTTTTCATCTGGTGTTGTTGTATAAGCTATTCCTATATCTGTTAAGTCAGGAAATATAGTATCAAAGTCCTCTAACCTGTTTTCTTCATCATATTCTCTGTTAAGGAAGTCTATCAATTCTTCCTTTACTTCTTCTAGTAATGGATTATCTTGGCTTATGTCTTCACTTTTTCCCATATCTAGTAAATTATTTACTTCTGCAAGTCTTAATGTCTTATCCTTTAAAAGTTCAGCTTGTGGAAATGTCTTTTGTATTTCAATTTTGGCTGTTTGAAATTGCTCTTCTGTATCTTTTAGTTTTGAGATTGTATTTTCTAATCTTTCTGGTAATTTATCTAATACATTATCCATTCTTGTTATATTACCTATTTCATCTGTACCAAACTCTCCTCTATATTCACCCTTGCCTTTTAATATAAAGTTATATTTATTGAAAAAAGAATCATATTTTATGGATAAATCAAAATTTCTATATTCACCTATTTTTTCTCCATCTTTATCCATTTCCCTATATATTTTAACTCCCTTAATTTTGTTCAACAAAAACTCTCCAGCTATTTTCTTATCTATATACTTCTTTCCGTCAATAATTAGAGAGGTAAATTTATTATCTTCTTTTAAATTTTTATCTACTTCTCTATAAGGCTCAACATTTTTAATATCTTCCTTTAAGTTCTCTATCCTTTCTTTTAATCTTTCTATTTCCTTTGGATAAAATTTAACTACTTTATCTTCCAGCTTGTAAAGATTTGATTTAAAATTGGACTCTAGCATTTTAAGTTTAGAAACTTCAACATCAAGGTCCATCTTCTCCTTTATTAATGGATTTCCTGTTGCAAGAGCTTTGATTTCGGCATAGTTTAATGTGGCTTCGTCTACATCTTCTGCAACTCTTACAGGAGTCTTTGAAGTCATAATTTGGGAAATATATTTTTGTTTATTCTCTAAGGTTTGGAATAGGTAGGCATCAAAAGTATTTTCTGTTACATATCTAAATATATGGACTTCCTTATTCTCATTTCCCTGCCTCACAATCCTACCTGCCCTTTGAGAAAGATCAGCAGGTCTCCATGGTATATCAAGATCGTGAATTGCAATTAGTTTGTCTTGGGCATTAGTACCTGCTCCCATTTTCTGTGTTGAACCAAGTAAGACTCTTATTTCTCCCTTTCTTACCTTATCAAAGATAGCGTCTTTTTCCATATTGTTTTTTGCCTTATGAATAAATTCTATTTCATTTTCAGGTACTCCCATATCTATAAGTTTTGTTTTAATATCATCATAGATATTAAAATCACTACTTGGTGTAGACATATCACAAAATATTAATTGAGCAGATTTTTTATCTTTATATTTATCCCAAATGCTAAATACATTTTTTATACAGGTATTTACCTTACTATTAGGATCATCAGTAAGTAAAGGATTGATTAATCTTTGATCTAATGCCATCTTCTTCCCATCATTTGTTATTAATAGCATATTATCAACACTTGAATCTACCTGCTTATCACGAACCTTATCTGCTCTCTCGGAAAAAGTTTCAAGAATTTCTTTTTGTTCTTCGGTAGGCTTTGTTTTTATAGTTTCATAATGGGCAATTGGTGTAGGAAGATTTAAAACATCAGCTGTTTTAATATCCATAAATCCTTTTACAGTATTCATAAGTTCAGGAAGATTATAAAATTTTGCAAATCTGGTTTTGCTCCTATAACCATTACCCTCAGGATTTAATTCTATTGCCGTTATTGTTTCTCCAAAAGTAGATGCCCAAGAATCGAAATGTTGCAATTTCATCTTTTTTAATTCATCATACTGTAAATATCTCTGCATGGTATAAAGTTCAGCCATACTGTTACTTACTGGTGTACCTGTGGCAAATACTAATCCTTTATTATTAGTTATTTCATCCATATAGCGGCATTTCATAAGCATATCTGATGATTTTTGTGAATCTGTAGAAGTAATTCCTGCTACATTCCTCATTTTAGAAAATAGATAGAGGTTTTTGTAGGCATGGGCTTCATCTACAAATAACTTATCTACTCCCAGTTCCTCAAAGGTTACAACGTCATCTTTCTTATAATCAGCATTTAGTTTTTCTAACTTTGTCTCTAATTTTTTCTTTGTTTTTTCTAATTGCTTTACAGTAAATCTTTGATCCCTTTCTCTTTTATATTCATCTATATAGTCAATGATTTCATCAATTTGACCTTGCAATTCATATTCTTGTCTTTCTTTTGATATAGGAATTTTTTCAAATTGACTGTGCCCTATAATAACAGCATCAAAACTTCCTGTAGCAATACGACTACAAAATCTTTTTCTTCTATCTGGTGTAAAATCTTTTTCTGTAGCACATAATACATTAGCTCCTGGATAAAGTTCATTAAATTCTCTTCCAAATTGCTCTACAATGTGGTTAGGAACAACAAACATTGACTTATTACTCATCCCAAGTCTTTTTGACTCCATGGCTATACCTATCATTTCAAAGGTTTTTCCTGCTCCTACTTCATGGGCAAGTAAAGTATTTCCACCAAACAAACCTCTTGCTATAGCATCTTTTTGATGTGCTCTTAATTCTATTTCAGGATTCATTCCTTCAAAAGTAAGATTAGATCCATAATATTCCCTTTGTCTTATGGAATTGAATCTTTCGTTATAATCTTCTACTAATCTATTTCTTCTTTCCACATCATCAAATATCCAGCTTTTAAATTCTTCTTTTATCATCTCTTGCTTACTTCTTGCAAGCATTGTTTCTTTTTGATTAAGCACAGATTTTTTCTTTCCATCACTGTCTTCTACTTGGTCAAATACCTTAGTATCTCTTAAATTTAAAGTATCTTCTATCAATTTGTAGGCATTTACCCTATTTGTACCATAGGTAAAAGAAGCAAGGTCATTGTCCCTATCAGAGCTTTTTCCTTCAACTCTATATTCTCCTGTAAAGTCAGAATACTTAATATCTATATTCCACCTTGATGAAACTGGTGTTTTCAACAAATCAAACATAAATTTTTTGTAATCTTGTTCCGGTATCCATGTTGCACCCATTCTAACTGTAATCTCACTTGCATCTAGTGCTTTAGGCATTACTTCCACTAGCTTTGCTTTTTGAAAATGTAACTCTTCTAATTCTTTTTTTAAGAGTTTACTATCCTCTAGATTTTCTTCCTTTCCTAACTCTTTTTCGATGTTTTTAATATAAGAGTCTACAACTTCAATTTTATCTCTTATATTTCCTGACAAGTATTCATCAGCACTTACGTAAGGTCTTGAAAAATCTCTTAGATCCTTAGCAGACTTAAATGGATTTATATCATTAGGTTCAAAGGAATCTAAATTTAAAAATATTTCTCCCTTTAATTCTTCTATTAATTTATCTCTTGTTTTTCCTGTCAATTCTTCCATATAATCAAAATTTATTTTACCTTTTTGACTAATAGAGAGTACCAGAGCATCTATTGCCCTATCTGTATGATCTATTATGACAGCTTTTTTTATAGTTCTCTTGTTAAAGATATCAGATTTTCCTATAAAGTTGCCTTCTTTATCTAATTTCTCCAAAGTTGAAATTAAAGAAAAATTGGCATCTTCTCTAAATAACTTTTTATTGGTTTTTGAATTTAGTCTTCCATGTTTGCTACTGAAATCATCGTAGAATTTATTTAGATTTTCTTGTTCTTTTTTTATCTCTTCATCTGAATAGTCTTCTTTTTGATAGGTTATAACTTTCCTAAGACTTTCATTTAATCTTAAATATTCTTTTACCTTATCTTTATCCTTTTGGTTTAAGGATATTCTTTGCATAATTGAATTTTCTCTAAAATATATTTCATCATCCACTAAAGCAAAAGAATAGTTTTTAACACTATCATCAGCTGGTATTGTTTCTTCTCCTAAATCATCATTTATTTGAGCTTCTTCATACATTCCTTGGATATTTTTAATGGCTTTTTTTAGTCCTTCTTCTAAAGAAATATCTTTATTTTCAATACATGCAAGGCTTGTCCCAAATCTTGACGGTATTTCTTCCATAGTCCCTATTACCATCTGAGGATTATCTACAAAGTATTTATTATATATTAGTCCTTTTGCATCTTTGTCTAGCTTTATCCAGTCTTCATCTATCTTTAATAGCCTATCTCTCTTTTTTAAAAAGATTATATCTGAAGTTACTTCTGTTCCAGCTACCCCTTTAAATGTAGTATTTGGTAGTCTTATTGCTCCTAAGAACTCTGCTCTTTCCGATATATATCTTCTAACATCTTCACTTTTTTTATCCATTGTTCCTGAAGATGTTATAAAAGCAATTATGCCTCCATCCCTAACCTTATCTAAAGTTTTAGCAAAAAAATAATCGTGAATTAGAAAGTTATTTCTTTCATACTCACGATCTGCTACTTTAAATTCTCCAAAAGGAATATTTCCTATGGCTACATCAAATAGGTTATTAGAAAAATTGGTTTCTTCAAATCCTTTTATTTGTATATTGGAATTAGGGTAAAGTTCTTTGGCAATTTGTCCACTAATGCTATCTAATTCAACTCCATAAAAGTTTGACTCTTTCATTTCTTCAGGTAGATTTCCTATAAATCTCCCTGTCCCAGCACTTGGTTCTAATATATTTCCTTTTTCAAAGCCAAGATTAGAAAGACTTTCATAGATAGCGTCTATAACTACTTTCGGCGTATAAAAAGCTGTTAGGGTTGATCCTCTTGCCCTATTATATTCTTCCCCAGTTAGATTTTCTTTTAAAAAGTTTCTTGCATCAAGCCATTGACCTTCCTTTTCTTCATCAAATACATCGGAAAGTCCTCCCCAGCCAATATATTTTGCCAAAATTTCCTGTTCATCTTTTCTTGCACTTCTATTTTCTTTTTCTAAAGCCTTTAAGACATTTATAGCTTCAATGTTGTTTTTTAATCTCTGTGAAGGTGGTAGGTTTTCTTCTTCATTAATAATTTTATAGTTTTCTAAAGAAACTTCAGAAACCCCTTCTATATTTTCTCTATCAGTCTTTTTGTCTTTTTTAACTTCTTCTTTGTTATTATTGTCAATATCTTCAAAGCTGATTTGTTCTACCAGTTCCCCTTTATCAATAGATTGTTTTTCTTTTTCACTAGATTTATATACTTCTAAATCAAGATTTTTGTAATCATTAAAAAGAATTGTTTCACTTCCGGTAATAAAACCATTCATTAGTCCTGTGCTATCTTCTAGTTCTATAGTTTTAGGACTTGTATTATCGTTAATGGCGGTTATAGTGTATTCTTTTCCTTTGTATCTAACACTCATACCTTCTTTAAATGGATTTTCTTCTTGCCTTGTTCTATCATTTTCTATTTGCTGATTTAAATATCCATTTAAAAGCACTTCTCTATGTTTGTCATCAAGTAAATAAGGTAAATTACTTAATATGTCCTTATAACTTTTATATTTTATAGCTTGATTAGAATTTAAAATATACCCATTGTATCGTAAATTTTGTTTAAGAGATTTCCCCTTAACATCTAAGATTAGCTCTACCTTATACCCTTCTTTTCCATCTATAATATTTTCTGGTTTTTTTAATAATCCATCTTCTATTTTCTTTGACAGTAGTAAGTATTCTTCATTTTGAGGATCAAAATAGTATTCTCTTTTTTCTTTGATATCCTTATCTATTAACTTGGAAAGAACTTCTTTTTTATCTCTTATTTCTTCAATTTTTGATTTTTCTTCTTGCGATAAATTTATATTAAAAGTAATTTTATTTTCTTCATTTATATGTGCTAAATTTTGATATGCTCCATTGATTTCAAGATTTTTATTAAAAACATATATATCATTATAATAATCTGGAAATTGTTGATTAAAGCTTTGAACATCTATATCATAGCCTTCCTCAAATTTTGTAACTTTATCATCAGTAATTTCAAATAAACCTTCCCTTTCCAATTCTAATACATCATTTAAATTTGTAAGGTTTGATTCTTTCATCTTGGCAGTAATTTCATCGAACAAACTGTCTATTTTTCTGCTATCTTCAAAAGATTTCCCTTTATATAAAGTATAGATCTTTCCTTGTGAGTTTTCCTTTCTTGGATAAACTCTAATTCCTGTTTCTTCTAGTTCTATATCCTTTGTTTTCTCTTTATCTACTAAAGCATAATAAAATCCTACTTTTACCGCTATTTTATCTTCTACAATCTCTTTTGTTAATTTTTCTTCTGCTTCATTTCTTAATACTTCTAAAGCTTTTAAATCGCTTCCTTTAAAGGAATGTGAGAATAGTTTTAAGTCCTTATCAAAATAGGCATCATATGAATAATATGTTATTTGATTATGGTTATTATCATATCCACTAGAAATATTTTTTATTTTTAAATATTTATTATCCTCTGTTTTAACTATATCACCCACTTTTATAGAGAGGATTTCCTTATCATCTTCTATATTGTTTTCAAGTGAATTATTTAAATATTCTCTATATCTATGTTCTATTCTAATGCCTAATTCTTTAACCTTATCTATTGACTTCATATCATCTGGAAGATTTTCCTGCTTATCGGCAACTTCTCTCATGATTTTTGCATATTCTCTTTGGAATACAGAGTTAAAACTTGCTAAGGTATTATTTCCTAAGTTTTCTCTTGCCTTTATAATTTCATTTTCTAAAACTTTATCCTTAACTAATACATCAAAAATTCTATCTTCAATTTGATTTATTGAAATTATTTTTTCATCTATCTTATTTTCTTCTATAGTTTGATTAAGTTCTATCTGACTTTTTCCTATTTGTTCATAAAAAAATTCAAAGTCTCTTTGGTTGATCTCATTTCCATCACCTATGTCCATCTTATAGTGATCAACTATTTCTCCATCTACTATATGGTTAAAATAGAATTTGGAATACCCCTCCCACTTATCAGTCATCTGCCCATATTCATCTTCTCCTAAGGTCTTATTATGAAGTCTTATTTTTTCATCTATTCCCCTTATTTCATCTAATAGTTCTTTAGTCAGCCTTTGTCCTGCATAATCTTTTTCTATTAGACTTGAACCCTCATTAAACTCAATTATCCAATAATCATCTTTTATATGGCTATCTAAATCAAAATCTATATTCTCTTTATTTTTATTGGTATAAAATTCCTTAAATTCTTCAAAACCATTTACTATATCATCATCTATAACTTCTTTGTTAGAATTAACTACAATATTTGGAATATCATCATATCGACTTTGACTTTCTAAAAGGTAATATTCTCTTCCTTCTATTTCTTCCTTTTCTTTAATATAAAAAGTGTCATGTATTCCCTCAAGAATAATTCCATCGTCTAACTGGTCTAATGGTATATCTAATTGTTTTTCAAAGGCTATGGAATATATATCTTCTTTTAAAAAGTTTGGTATAAATTCATCATAAATGATAAGTTTTCCATCATCACCTATACTTGCTACAGACTGTCCTTGATAATAATATATAGAACTATTATTTGTTCTTTCTATATATACATCATTATCAGTTGGAGGTAAATCATCTTGATAATTTATATACTCCTGGCTTTCTTTTTCTGTTTTATTTATTTCCTGATCTGTTTTTTTCTCCCTATTTTCTTCAAAACTTTCTTCATCTATATATCTATTCTTTTTAATAAGGTCATTAATTTTTCTTGCAACATTGGACCATGATAGTTGTATTTCTTTTGCATTACCTTTATTATATTTTATTCCCTTCGCATCGTGCCACTCACCACTTTCTCTTGCAGCAGATAGTGCATGAGAACTTCCACCTACGCCATATTCATTTTTCAAGAAATCTGCTTGTTCTTTTAAATCATGCTTTTCAGTAAAAAATTCATATATTCTTTTCTTTCCATCAGAAAACCCGCTTCCTCTTTTTAGGCTTTCATCTATTTCATCTTGTGTTATAAAACTCTGAATAGGTGCAATATCCTTTAAATTTGACCTATATAATTTTCTTTCTATTTCTAAATCATTGATATCATTGTACATTCTAGATAATTTATAATGATGAAATCTTAAAATATCAGGATTAATCTTATATTCTTCTAAAAATACCTCGTATTCTTTTCTGAGTTTATTTATAAAATTTTTATCTTCAAGTTTTTTCCCGAGATTTTCTTTTTCATCTGGGAAGCCTCTTCCTTTTATATCATTAAGAATCGCTAAATATCTGTCCTTAGTTTCATCAGAAAGATCTCTCTTTAAATACAATAATTTTTCTGCTATTTTTTCTCTTTCATATGTGGCACTTTCTATAACCTCCACGTTGCTAGCAAATTCTCCTCTATTTAATAAATCATTAATATTATTAGCTAAATGTTTCCAAGAAACTATTTGCCCTTCTCTATATCTTGCCTCATCTCCATCTTTAAAAATTGCTCCTTCCTTTCCAAACCATGCAGATATCTTTCTTCCTTCAATTTCAAGACCATTGGCTCCCCTATATATTTCTTTCAAAAAGTCTGCCTGTTCTTCTAAAGATTTACCCTTAGAAAATTCTGCTATTACTGCTAATCTTCCATCTTCATGATTTCCTCCATGTATTAAAAATGTATCTATTTCTCTTTGACTTATTGGATTTGAGAAGGATATTTGCTCTCCCCGATTTTTAGCAGAAAAAAAGGAAGTAGACTCTACTTCCTCATTTTTTATATTAGGATTATCTCCCTTTCCCCTATTTCTTGTAGGGTCATATCCATGTTCTTCTTCAATCTCAGATATTTCAGATAGTCCTCTTCTTTCAGTTCTTCTGTCAGACCCCAAGTTTCCATCATTTTGACTTCTTCCATCGTGATAAAGTCCTCTATCTCTTTTTCCTTTGATAGAAGATGATCCATCAATGTCCCTTGCAAATACATTATCTGATAATCCTCTTCTTTGTTCTCCTTGAGAAAGTTCAATCTCATCCTTCCCCATCTGTTGAGTTTCTTTAAATCTATTTTCTCGGGAATTGCCATATTGGGTATTAGGACTTCCATGCCTTCCTCCAATTCTTCCATCTTGTATGTCCCTCCCTGTCTCTCGAAGGAATTCTCCTTGACGATTGGTGTGTAAATCCCCTCCTCCATGAGGTATTCCTTGGCTGCCAATGTTACTTTCTCTTTCATCTTCCAAGCCTCCTTTTTTAAAATTTATTTTACCGTTTATATCAGAACTTAATTTATTATAACGCTCCTTAAGCTCTTTTGTCTGCTCCAAATCTTTTCTCTCTTGAATTTTCTCTAAAATTTCTAATCTTTTTATTTCACTTCCCAAATCAAGTAAGATATTTTTACTTATATTAGCACTTATACTTAATACTTTGTCTATGTCCGAACTTGATATTTTAGACAGTAAAGATAAGTTTTCTTCTTTTAGCTGATATGAGACCTCCATTCTCTCGCTTATGGAAATTTTTACGGATTCTTTTAACAAATTAAAAAGGTCTACCTTTTGAATGCTTTTTAAACTTTCATCAGATAGACTTTCTAAAATTTTATTGAATTTTCCTCTAACATTACTTTCTACTAAGGCAGCAATTTTATCTTCTTGGCTTAATAGAAGCTTACTATCTTTTTCTTTAAACTTATCTATCATTTCATCTAGTAAGTTTAAATGCTTTTTGCTATCATATTTCCATAACTTTACCTCAGAAATATTATGATTAATACTTACTGTTTGCCTTATGTCGAAGATATATTTTATTCTTCCACTATCTATATCTAAAAGTGGTATTCCTTTTTCGCCTCTTTTAACGCTTCTACCTATACTTTTCCAATAATCAAATTCTGCACAGGCTGTTGCTTTTGGATCCATATTGTATATAGATATTTGATGTATATATGGATACTTATAGTTATTGCCTGATACCTTTAAATATTCCTCATATTTTTTTATATCTTTCTTAAATTCTTCTTTTGCAAGATAGATTGTTCTGCTTAAATCTACTATATCATATCTTGGCATTTTATCCCTCCTCATTATAGTGATAAAAATGAACTAAATTTTTATATATTTATTTATTAAACTTTATTTCTTTCTATTTTTTAAATTTCTGTAAGCAAAAGATAACTTTAGCATGTCATTTACTCTATCTTTTTATTTCAATAAAAAAGCGATAAGATTTTTTACTTTTCAAATCGCTTTAACTGCCTTTATCCTATTGCTTCCAATCCAACATTGCTTTTTCTAACTTTGAAAAATTACAATTTGCTCTTCTTATAATTCCTGTTTTCTTTTGATTTTTGTATATTTTTTCTACCTTTATCAAGATCTTTGTTTTTATTTTTAAACAAAAAGCATATTCTTTTTGAAATAAGTCTTTATATCTGATATCTTCAAGTTCGTTAAAATCAATTCTTTCATAACAATCAGTCGGTACAGGAATCATTTTCTTAATATCCAATATAGATAATATGTGCAATTTTTCTTTATCAGAATAATATTTGTAAATATCTCCATCTATAGTAATACTATTATCGATCACTTCATAAATTAAAAAATGCTCATCAGAAACATTCTTCCATTTTTTGCGTTTTCCTTTGCAGAAGAAATTGGAATAAAAAAATAGAAAGGTTTTAACCTCTCTGTTTGCTTTAATATTTTACCTTTGGGATGTATGTAGTGATACACCTTCTTTAATGCTCCACCTTTAACGGTAGCGGGACACCATCTTTATCTGATAAGAGTATAACGTATATTTATAGTAATGTCAAATAAGCAAATTTCCTAATGCCTACTCTTTTATCACTTATATTATACCCTATTTCTTTCATAAATCATTCCTTTCTTCATTCCTATAATTATATTCAAGTTTTTATAATCAATTTACTTATAATATTTACATATAGTATTTTTTATTTCTTCTTCAATTTCTTTTAAAAAATTCTCTTTATATTCCTTACCCTTTGCTATATCACTTAATCTCATTTCCCATTTTGCTGTTGTCTTTGGAGATTTAAACTCATCTATAACTATAGTAACTAGGTTTAATCCCTTCCTAGTTGATATTAGGTTTTTCTTTTCTCTTTTTATATAACCTTTGTATATCAAATTTTCTATTATTCCCGCTCTTGTAGCAGGAGTACCAAGTCCTTTTCTCTCAACTTCAACATTCTTAACTAATTCATCATTCCCAGCTATTTCCATTGCTTTTAAGAGTGTGTCTTCAGTGAAGTGTTTAGGTGGATTTGTATACTTCTCTTTTATAGCTTTATTTTCAATATATAAAAAATCTCCTATTTTTACATCAGGAAGTTGTATATCTTCTTTCTTCTTTGATTTATATTCTTCTAAATATTTTGTAAATCCTTCTTCAGCAATTATTTTATAAGTGTTTATAAATTCAAACCCGTCAAATTCAGCCACTATCTTTGTTGTATTTTCTACAAGTGGATATCCAAAACTTGCATAGAGTTTATTTGTTATAAGTCTATATACTTTGGCTTCACTTTCCGGGAGATTTGAAATATCCTTATTTAATGAACTTATCGTTGGAATTATTGCATGATGATCTGTAACTTTTTCAGAATTAAAAACCACCTTAATTCTTTCTGTGTCAAAATCATTTTTCCCTATAATATTATTTACAGTGCTTTCTATCATGTCTACTGTCAAATATCTTGAATCTGTTCGTGGATAGGTAATATACTTCTTTTCATACAGGCTTTGGGCATAATCTAGGGTTTGTTTTGCACTGTATCCAAAATACTTATTACATTCTCTTTGAAGTGTTGTTAGATCAAAGGGCAGATTAGGCTTTGTAATCTTTTCTTTTTTAATTACATCGGTTATTTCAATTTTTTCTCCGATTAAATTTTTAAGCTGCTCTGCCACTATCTTGTCATCAATTCTATCTGTCGACAGTGTAAATCCATTCATAGAAATCTCCACTGTATAATATTTTTCTTTTTTAAAACTATTTATCTCATCATCTCTATTCACAATCATTGATAAAGTTGGTGTTTGTACTCTGCCTACACTATAATTTTCATTATATAGACAGGAGTAAAGTCTACTTATGTTCATTCCAACAAGCCAATCAGCTATGGCACGAGCCTTAGCTGAATCAAAAAGATTATCATAATTACTTCCATCTTTTAAGTTGCTAAATCCTTCTTTTATGGAATAGTCTTCCATTGAGGAAATCCAAAGACGTTTCATTTTCTTCTTACAATTTGCCATCATATATACAAGTCTAAAGATAGCTTCTCCTTCTCTACCAGCATCACAAGCATTAATAATGGTGTCAACTTCATTACTATTCATTAGTCTTTTAAGAATATTAAACTGTTTTTTAGTTGTCTTCGTTACCTCATACTTGTATTCTTTTGGGATAATAGGTAAATCTTCAATTCTCCACTTCTTATATCTTTCATCATACACATCAGGATTTGCCATTTGTACTAAATGCCCAACACACCATGAAACAATGTATCCATTCCCCTCATAATATCCATTATTTCTATTTTTTGCTCCTATAACTTTTGCTATTGATGCTGCAACACTTGGTTTTTCTGCGATTACTAATTTCATTTTTCCTCCTTTAATTTTTTAATAAAAAAATGAGAGATTAAATTTTCAATCCCTCATCTTTTTATAGCTCTACTGATTTTTTATTTTTTCTATAATATTTATTCCATTATCTATTACATCTTCAAACTTTATGTCCCTAGCATAAAGATTTTTCTTCGAATAAGAATTCCATCTATCTAAAAAAGCTTGATCTGTTTTTAACATTCTCATTAAACTGATGATTTTATCTATATCAAATTCCGTTTTTCTATAATCAAAAGTTCTAATACATGCTTCTTTTAATATCTTGGTATCAATTTCTTTATCTTTTAATTTATAAATTATATAAAGATCATAGTAATCCTTACTTCTGCTATTTAAAAACCCCCTAGAGTATATTGTTTGAATTTTTTCTGCCACAATTGTTTCAATAGGATAGGCTTTAATTAAAATATCTTCTTGCCCAAAAGCACTTATATATTTATAATCTATGGGATGTGGTGTGATAACATCACCTGTTGCAATATCAAGAGGTACAATTTGTCTTATATTCTCCATCCTACAAAGTATACTTACACGAAACCCTCCATACTGGTCATCTTCCTTGATTGTACTTATTCCATTTACTTTATAGGATATATCATCTGAATGACTTGCTTCTAGTAATTCTAGTATTGTTTTTAATACATTTTCTTCTGATAAATGCATATTTCTTAAAAGAAGATCTATATCTACTGTGCTTCTTGAATCTATGCCTACTACATTAGATAAAAGAAAACCTCCTTTAAAAATAAATTTTTCATGATACTTACTCTGTGCTAATTTTTTTAATATGCTTTCCAAAAAATAATATAACATTACTGAATTAAATGGGAGTCCTGATTCTTTGCTTATATTATGACAAATGGCGGTTAACTTTGCTTTATTCATATACCACCTCCATTACTTCCCTTACTTTATCTTCTATTCCCATTTTTCTTGCTATTTCATATAGAGAATGTATATCCTTATCCTTATATTTAGAATAGGAACGAATGAGTTTTACATAAACTTCAGTATCCATTTTTTCTTTGTTAGAAATAAAATCACAAAGTATTCTTTCGTAGGAGTAAACATTCACAATGTTTCCAAACATTGTCTTTTTCTGTATAATTCCTAGATTATAAATAGATTTTTTTACATAATTGATATTAAGTGTATCTTGTTTCTCATTAAATTTATATCCATTGTATACTGTAACATCTATTCTCCATGGAATTTTGTCCGTTACCCCAAGTAGAAACAAAGCTGTCTCATAGGAAAATATCGCCTTTTTATACTGATATTGGAAAAAATAGTACTCATCGTAATCACCATCTTCAATAATATATATTCCTTTTTGAACTCTAAACAATTTTCCTTCTTTTGCTAGTCTACTTAAATATACTGTAGGTATGTTATTTTCTCTGCAATAAGCAGATGTTATAATGCCACCTGATTTTTTTAGATGTATTTCAATTTGCTTTCTATAATTCATTATATTCATCCCCTTGTTGTGTTTACACTTATATTATATATTTTTATAAGTGTGTTTGCAACAAGGCTTTGAATTTCTATCCCAATTTGTTTCAAAAATTATCAAGAAATTTCATACCATCAAATTCTTAATTATACAATCAATCATTTATACTTAGCTTTCCTTTTATATTAAGTTTGTGCTGTCGTTTTGTTCATCGTTTTTTATTAAAGTTCCAGAATTCTAATTGTACTTTTCTATCGTATGTTTATAAATTTACACGATAATTAATTTTATTGTTGTCCTTAATCTACTGCTTAAATCATTGAGAAGATTAAAATTCATCTTCATCTGGAATAATTTCTGTATCTTCCTTATCTTCAAGATCATAATCCTCCCCTTCAGATTCATAATCATCTTCTAATTCATTATAATCTTGCTCCTCTTCAAAACTTTCCTCTTCATTTTTTTTATAGATTTTGAAGTAATATCCTGCACCCATTACACCAACAATAATTAAACCCATAAATAAATAAAGTCCTATCCCTGATTTCTTTTCTTCTTTCTCCTCTTTCTTCGGTTTTTCCTCCACCGGTTCTTCTTTTTTCACTACTTCTTCTTTTGGCTTTACTTCACTTTCTCCTTCAATCATATTTAGTAGATCTTGTTCTCCAACTTCTGTTAGTAGTTGCACATTTTCTTGATTTTCCGAATGATCTACAATGAGGTGCATAGTTTTTCCACTCTTTGTTTGAAAGGTTAAAAATTGTCTAACATCTATTGGATTTTCCTTTTTTTCATCTCTTGATGTTTGATCTTCTACTTTCGGTGTAATATCCTGTCCATTTTTATCTACATTTTCTATAACTGTTCCTCTTGCCTTATTTTCTTTTGTAGCTAATGGATTAATTGCTTTAGTATTGCCACCTTTAACAAGTTTAGATGGCTTTTCTTTTTTATCTACTTGCTTATTTTTTATGTTATTTTCTTGTATTTTCGGCACTTCCTGATAAGGAATTTTTTGACTCTCATTAGATGGTTCATATATATCTTCATCAAATAAGCTTTCTAATTCTTTACTTTTTTCTGGCAAATAAATATCATTTGACTGATTTTTTATTTCATTATCATTGCTCTTAGCTATGGATATGCTTGGCATACTGAATAGTAAAAGGAGTAGCACCAAGGCTACCCCTAATCTTTTTTTCTTCATAGTTATCTCCTTCTCTTACTTTATATTCTTAAAGACATAAACTGCCTTTCTGCTATTATCCCATTCTATACTTTGATCTTTTTCATCTCTTATATCCCCACAGCTTGCATTAAAAGCTTTAGCTATATTGGAAATAGATGCGTGAATTCTTCCATTTATAATTACAGGTTTAGTGTCAGAATGATAAATGTTTCCTTGACTATCTTTCATAACACCAGTATCTATATTTAATCTTAGAGTTTTTTTAGGTAAGGCTGTATTTTCTTTATTTGAAAAGATAGCCTCTCTCTTACTATCATCATATTCTACATTAAACCCAAGAGTATAGGCTGCATATCTAACAGGTAGCATAATGCGATTATCCTTAATATATGCTTTTACATCCATATACACAGTAGTTTTCTTTCCATCTTTTATAATGTTATAAAAGTTTTTGTCTACTTGGAAAACTGCAAATTCTTTTTCATCTTTAACTTGTTTTTTACCTTGTTGTTCCTCTTGCTTTTTCATCTTGTTAAGATCAAATTGATTTAGGATATTCTTGTCATCAGCTTTCAAAATTTCGTCCCACTTCTTATCTTGAGATTTCTTATCTTCTTTCTTCTCTTTGTTTTCTTTTTGGAGTTTTAGAAGTTCATCTAATTTCTTAGATAAGTCTTGGTTTATATTTTTTTCTTTTTCATCTTTAGCTTGCTTTTCAAGTTCTCCTTTCGCTTTTTTATTTGCTTCCTCGATTAACTTCTTTGCTTCTTCAATTTTCTTATCTAACTCTTCTTTTAGCTTTTTAATTTCTTCATCAGAAGATTTTTGTTTTTCTTCTAGTTCTTTAATCTTCTCTTCTAATTTCTTTTTTGTATTTTCAGAAGATTCTTTTAAACTATCAATAGCCTTTTGAAGCTCTTCAATTTTCTTAAAGCATTCTGACTTAGAATTTTCTGTTTCTTTCTTTTTATTCTCTAATTCTTTTATCTTATTATCTTTTTCATCAAGAGCTTTTTCTAAGTCCTTAATTCTATTATCTTTATCCTCAATTTCTTTAGTCTTCTTTGCAAGTTCTCCTTTTAAAGACTCAAGCTTTTCTTGCATTTCTTTGATTTTATTTTCGTTTTTATTGGTCTTTTCTTTCTCAGCTTCTAACTCCCATTTTGTAGATGAATAATTTTCTTTTAGTTTTGCATTTTCATCTTGTAATCTTTTTAATTCATCTTTAAGCTGAGTAATTTCTGCTATTAGTTCATCATTATTGGAGTTTTTAAGATTCTCAATTTCTTTATTCAATTGAGCAATCTTATTGTCTTTCTCTCTAATCTCTTCTTCTAACTTAGACTTTTCTTGTTTTAGTTTTTCTCCATTACCTTTGCAAGATTCTAACTTTTCCTTTAATTCATCTATCTTTGATTGGTCTTCTTGTTTCTTATCATTTAAGTCTTTGATCTGATTTTCTAAGTCCTTAATGTTTTTTATTAAATCATCAACCTTATTGTCCTTTTCATCAATATCTTGCCCTGTTAAATCCGTTTGAGTATCAATGGAATATTTATTTGGATTGTAAATAGTCATCTTTCCTTGATACATATCATTGTTATAATCAAATTCAAGTTCTACACTATCTACTTTCTTATCAAAGACAAACTCTCCATTTTCATACCTTAACCCATTAGGAATAGATTTGAATCCTTGATTTCCATTGAAACCAAAATGATTTTCGTAAAATGGATTTTGTTTTGGTCTATATTCAACTTCTTGATTATGGAATACTCCCTTACTGTTAATATTTGGATTGCCTAAAACTTTTATAGTGTGCAATTTATTTCTTGAAAAAGCATACTGTTCAATTGTCTTCACAGACTTCGGTATAATTATTTCTTGGAGGTTATTTCTTTCAAAAGCATTATGTTCAATATTTACTAGAGTATCAGGTAAAGTTACTTCTCTAAGTCCACAATTGAAAAATGCTAAACCACCAAGATAAGTTAGACTATTTGATAGTTTTACCTCGTCTATAGTAGCTTCGTAAAAGGCAGCATACCCTAAATGCTTAACAGAATCAGGGATAATTACCTTATCCCAATGTTTGCCGCGTCCAAATTCTCTTTTATATCTAAGTTCATCGTTTGAATGACTTAAAGAATAATTTCCATTTATAGATTTCGTTCCTTCAGGAAATACTAGAACATTTGTCTTTTCTTTCTTTTCTAAGCCCTTATCACTAAAGGCTATTATATTTCCCTCAGAGGAATACATAAAATCATCTTCCGTCCACTCTACCTTATAATCTGTACTTGCATATACAGGACTTACAGCCACTATATTCACTAGACTTACAAGTAGCATTATCACAGCTAAAATTCCACTGGTTATTTTTTTCATAAATTTTCCTCACTTTCATTTGTATCTTTTCTTTTAAGTTCTTTTCTTTCTCTATTTTCTTCTTCCTTATTTTTTCTAACAATAAATAAAAATTCATCAAGAGATATTTTTTGACTTCGAAATTCCTTGATGACCTCTAAATTTTCTATTTCTTCTTGTTCCTCTACTAATAACTGAAGTTCTATTTCAATTTCTTCTTTTTTCTTTCTTAAATTCTTCTGTTTTTCTATGTTTCTTATTAATTTTTTATTCATAGATTTTTACTCCTTCCCCCTTATTTTGGTCTACCAAAGGAATAAAAGTGATTTTTCCAATATCTTGAGTTTATACTGGTATATTGGATAGGATCTCCTGCATGGAGCATCATTCCATTTCCGGCATATATCCCTACGTGAGAAATTGGCGTACCGGAATTATATGTGCCTTTAAAGAAAATAATATCCCCAGGTTTTGCCTCGCTTGGAGATATTGGATTACAATAGTTTTTATAAATAAGCCAAGCTGTAGTTCTTGGCATTCTCTTTACACCAGACTTTGTAAATGACCAACATACAAAACCTGAACAGTCAAAGTTAGATGGTCCACTTGCTCCAAACACATATCTTTTGCCTATATGTTTTTCTGCTTCATTAAATAAGGCTTTGGCAGTTTCAGAATCAAAAGCAAGACCGGGATTTCCAAAGTTTGGATTGTCTATAATCTCTCCCAAGTTCCCATAGCTTGATCCAAAATATCCACTCATATTTCCCTGACTATCAAGTAAAGCTAAATAATGAGCCATATTTGTTTCATAGTTTGCAAATTCTTCTCTTGCTATTTCATCAACACTTTTCTTTTTGATAGTTAATGTTAGAATTCTATAGGTATATGGATTTCCTTCACTGTCATATTTTGTAATAGACTTTGAAGTATATTTTTTCTCATACATTTGATTAAATAGTTTTTTTAATTCCTTTTGTATCTCTTCAGCTGACTTAATCTCTCCATATCTTGCTGTTAAATAGCTAAAAAGCTCGTGTAGATCATGACCAACAGAATCTCCTTTTATATGATATTCATCATAATTTGGATAATTTTCTTTAATACTATCTATTTCATCTTGTAAGGCATATTCATAACTTGTAAATTCATTATTAATATCCATTAAAACTTCTTCTTTTGATAGATAGCTTGTAGCTATAACATTACTTGTTAATCCTGAAGTAAGACTGCCAACATTGCTAATTCCTTGAAATAGCATAAAAAAAAGTCCTAAAATACAAAGAGCAATTAAAATTTGCTTATATCCTTTGTTTTTTAAAACTTCCAATGTTTTCTTTCCAATATTAGCGAAAGATTTCTTTATTCTATTTACTAAACCTTCCCCGTGTTTCTTCCTAAAATCTCTCTGAAACTTCTTTTTCATAAAAAATCGATTCAATTTATTAGAGTTTTGATAAGCTTTAGTCTTCTTCAATTCTTCAAAATTTCTTTGAAAGAGGAGTTTACTTTCTTTCTTATGAATTTTTCCTTCTAAAGATTTTATTTTTCTTTGAGTTTTTAAAGGTTTTTTTCTTCTAAAATGGCTAATTTCTCTGCCTACAACTTCGGTAGTTCTACTAAGCTTATAAGCAGCGTTAACGCCTGCATTATCATCTTTCCCACTATATAGATAGTTTGCCGTCATAGCACTCGCAAAAGTAATAGGTTTTTCTATACCCGCTTTTTTTGACTTTTTCTTATCCTTAATTAACTCTTTTTCCTTTTTATTCTTTTTCTCATATAGTTTTGATATTTTATCTTCCTTTTTATAAAACTTATCTTTTTCACTTTTGTTATCTTTTTTAGAATGGAATTTAGTTTTATTTTTTGTATCTACCTTATTTTCTTCAGATACATTTTTAGAATCCTGTACTTCTTTTTTTGTCCTGGTGTATTCTTTCTTTGGATCAAAGTTGCTTTTCTTTATAGTATTATCAAAAGCGTCTTTTATTTGTCTTTTCTTTCCCTTGTTTTTATTAGAAATGCCACTAATATTTAAATCAAGTTCATCTACTTCAAGATTCTCATTTTTTATTACGTTTTTTTCCTGTTTGAAGATTTCTTTTTTCGTGCCTATTTTTTCTTGATTCTTTTTATTTATATTATATTTATCTTTATTTTTTTCAGATTCACTTTTAAATCCTTCAGATAGGCTATCCTGTCTAAATTTCCCACTAGAAACCCTACCCATTAGCATATTTTTTTCTTCTAAATTTCTAACTTTGCCTTTGAAATATTTGCTATTTTGTTTTTTATTAGTATTCAGGTCTTGAATTATTTTTTTATCTTCTTCATTTGCCTTATATGATAGATCTTTTCTTCTAAACTTCCCATTTAAAGATTTTAATTCTGCTTTTTCCCCTTTATCCTTAAACTGACTTTGAGATTGATAAAGTTTTTTAAAGGTGTTTTTTTGAAAGCTTTCTTTCCCTTTCTTACCAAGAATAGAATAACCATCCCAATTTTTTCTTTGCTCATCAGAAGATGGTAAATACTTATAGTCATCTCTTGTATCCCTATAGGATACATTGCTATCACTAAAGTTCATGTCATAGCGATCTATGACACCATCATTATCTGAGTCCTGTGATAATGGATCATATGTTGAACTTACCTCTCTATTAAAATTCTTATCTTCTTTTCTAAATCTCCTTATTTTTTTCTCTGGCACATCATTAAAACTTTCACTCTCAACGTTTTTCTTCCATTTTAAATTACTATTCCCCTTGCAATTTTTTTGAGGAGAAATGCTACTTTTTATATTAGAGTTAGTTGAAATTACTCCATCATTAAAATCTTCTTTAAAATTACTTAGCCTATATTCTGTTTCTTGCCCGTGATATTCACCATATCTACTTTCCTCTTTTTCTTCCATTTTTCTATGCTGCCGTTGCGAATATTCCGGCTGATATTCATTATGATATGAGGCTTCTGCAAGTTTTTCCTCATGGATTTTTCTTTGTCTTCTTTCTCTATTTGGCTTTTCTTTTTCTTTAAATAAATTCTGACTATTTTCTTGCAAATGATCTGAGTAATATTTAGAGTTTTCAACATTATTGTCTATGTTGTTCCTGCTTTTTACTTTATTTATTTCTTTTTTTGAAAAATCTGATGGTCTCTCTGTATTACTGAATTTTTCATTACTTTCTTCTTTCTTTTCTGATATAAGCTTGGTCTTTGGTACATCTCTTGGGTTTACTTTCCCTTTCTTTTTCATATACACCTCCTATTTCATATTTTTCTCAATCCTTTCTTTAGCTATTTGACAGTAATCTTTGTTTATGTCGATTCCAATATATTCTCTGTCCATCCTAATAGCTACCATTCCAACAGTTCCTGAACCCATAAAGGGATCAAGAATCAAGCCTTTTTTAGGACATCCTGCTTTTATACAAAGTTCTACCAGTTTTGGTGGAAATACCGCATAGTGTTTTCCTTTAAATGCACTGGTGTTAATAGTCCAAATATCTCTATTGTTTCTAAACTTAGGGACATTATCTCCTATATATTCTCCATACTCTCTTGCTTCATTTATGCTCTGTCTTTTAGCTCCTGTACCTTCTTGTAAATACTTATTATTTTTTCCTCTTGCCCTCATATATCTTTTCTTGCTTATTTCTTTTATTGGTTCTTTCATAGCGTCAAAGTTATAGAAATACTTTCTTGCTTTTGATAGTAGGAAGATATGTTCATAAGACCTTGATGGTCTATCTCTACAAGACTCAGGCATGGCATTTTCCTTATGCCAAATAATATCGCTTCGTAAATACCAACCGTCCTCTCTTAATTTTAAAGCTAGTTGCCAAGGTATCCCCATTAAGTCTTTTGCCTTGTAGCCACTGAGTTTTTCTGTAATAGACTCTTTTTGACCACTTCTTCCTTCTATGTTTTTAGGATCTTTATATTCTTTTTTGCTTCTTGTCCCTGCATAAGAATCTCCAATAACTACCCAAAGTGTTCCTTCTTTTTTTAATACTCTTTTTACTTCTCTAAAGACTTCAATTAATTTATTTAAATATTCCTCCGGACTTTCTTCTCTTCCAATTTGTCCTTCTGCTTTATAATCTCTAAGTCCATAATATGGAGGAGATGTAATACAGCAATCAAATGTTTTATCTGGAAATTCCTTTAGAGCAGAAATTGCATCTAAATTAATAATATAGTTAGTTTTTAACTTCTCTCTGTCTATCAATTTCTATCCCTTCCTTTAATTCTTCTGGTTTAGTTGTCATTAACTTATACAATTTTGTATCTTTAGGAAATCTATCTACAAAAGGTACTATTGTGTTTCCATAGAATAGTAATCCCTCTCCCTCATTGGAATTTGTGACGTAGGATAACTGATAAAGAGATATATTTAACTTGTTAGCTAAAATTTCCCTATCACCACTAGCTTGATTAAGCATTAAGATAAAATCTGTATTATCAAATATATTTTCTATTTCGGGACTGGCTAAAAGGTCCTTTACATTTTGTGTTAATCCTGTTGGAATCCCGCCCCATTTTCTAAATCTCTTCCAAATTTCTATGGAATATGAGGCTGTTTGTTCTTCTCTTAAAAGCAAATGGAATTCGTCACAGTAATATCTGGTTTCCTTCTTATTTCTATTAATAGTTACTCTATTCCACACTTGATCTTGAACAATTAACATACCTATTTTTCTAAGCTGCTTTCCTAATTCCTTAATGTCATAGCAAAGAATTCTATTTCCTGTATCTACATTAGTCCTATGGTTAAATACATTGAGGCTGCCTTTGACATAAATTTCCATTTCTACAGCTAATTTTTTCCCTACATTTTCTTCTTGTTTTAAAAGTAAATTATATAAATCTTCTAAAATTGGCATATTTTCAGAAATTGGATTGTCGAAGTAATCCTTATATAATATTGGAAGACATCTATCAATTACTGAAGTTTCTTCTGCACTTAATCCTTCCTTTCCTACTACAAGTTCAAACAGTGAAAGAATAAAATCAGACTTTAAAGATAAGGGATTGTCTTCATCGGCATAGTCTACATTTATATCCAACGGGTTTATATAATCCTTACTTGTTGGCGATATTTTTATAACTTCTCCACCTAGTGCCTTAGTTAAATTTCCATACTCACCTTCCGGATCACAGATAATGATGTCATCTTGTGTAATTAAAAAAGCATTGGTAATTTCTCTTTTAGCCGAAAAAGATTTACCACTACCAGGCGTTCCAAGTATTAAACCGTTTGGATTCTTTAAAAGCTTTCTATCTGTCATAATGATGTTACGACTTAAAGCATTTAATCCGTAGTATAAGCTCTCTCCTTCTAAGCACAACTCTTCTGTTGTAAAAGGAATAAAGACTGCTGTAGAGCTAGTTGTAAGTCCTCTTTTTATTTCGATTTCATTTTTTCCAAGTGGTAGGGAGGAAATTAGCCCTTGTTCCTGTCTATAGTTAAGATTTTTCAATACACAATTATGCCTACCTGCTATTGAATTTAGTTGAAAGATTATATTACTCAATTTCTTTCTACTTTTTTCCATATTTGTAAACAAAATAGTTATGACAAACATTCTCTCATTATGATTTTGAAGTTCCACCAATAGTTTCTTAGCATCATTACCATAGGTAATTAAATCGCTTGGAAGAATATCAATATCATATCCTGATCTTATAGCCTTCTTATTTTCTTCAATTTTCATTTTATCCAAGTCCGTTATTTTTCTTTTAATCATCTTTATAGCTTCTGTTTGATCAATGGAATTTATATGAAATGTTACAATCATATTTTCTTCAACCCCTAAAAATTCTGATAATAATCTATCTGATAATTCAGGTGCTAGAATTTGCAGAAAGTTTACTTCTCCAAAGTATTCTCCAATTTTAAATTGATTGTGAGATGAAAAGTTAAATGATGCTGGTACTATATAATCCTTAGTAGATAGTCCACTATATTTTAGGTCTTCAAAGGAAAAAACAAAATTCTTATTCGGATTTAAGATATCGTGAATAACCTTTAACCTTTCATATCCACTTAATACATAAGCTTTTACTCCCATCTGCTTAAAGTTATTTAATATATCCATTTCCATTCTTTCAAGTCTTGTAGTTGCCTCTTTTAAATCTTGTGCTTGTAAGCTAAAGGTGATATACATATATTTAGTAAGTCCATTATTTCCTTTTTGACTCTGATTTTTTAGCATTTCCCTGTACTCTTTTCGTATTTCATTATATGAATCGTTTCTATCCGGAACATTGATGTTTTTTTCTACTTCTTCATTTTTTCCTATGCGATTAATATATGAAAGTTCTATATCAACACTTGGATCAAAATAGTTTAAAAAACTTGAAAATTCATTAAATATACTTTCCTTATCTTCTTCTGTTGAAAGCTGGTAGTTAATATCTAAAAAACGTATCATTTTATTAAATTTGTTCTTCTCAACTTGGCAAATCCCATTTCTCAACATTCTTAAATAAGGGATTGTTTCCTGAACGCTCTTTTTCTTCTTCCCACCAAAAAAGGAAAGCTTCTTTTTGGGCTTTCCTTTTTCTTTAGAAATATTTGCTTTTTTCATCTTTTTTTGACTTATACTAATGCTTTTTAAATCTTCTTTTTGTTTTTTTAAATTTCTTTTTTCTTGATTTAATTTTTTCTGTTGGTTTTTCTGTATTTGATTCATTTACTCCTTTCCTTTCTTTGTTTCTTTATATCATAAATACATTCTGTCTTGTATATCCTTATACTTGTCTGTCTTTTCTTATCTATAATATACTTTAAATATTTTTCAAAATAGATCCCGTCCTTTTCATAAAGAGTTGCAAATATTATAGGAAAAGACACACCTATCATAATTAACATAGATAGGTCATTAGGCAGCACTTTTTTTACCATTAAATATACTGGAAAGCCTATTAGACCTGCAATTGTAAAGCCAATTAATTGTCTTTTTGTTAGATTTAGAGCTACCTTTGTTTTTACTTTTGTTAAGTCCTTTGGGACATTTACATAAGCCATTATTCTAAACCCTCTAAGTAAAAACCATATATGTCTTCTCTGTTCAGATCTTCTAATGATTTTCCCATATTCACTGCTATTTCTAAGACTTTTTCATTCGTTTCTTCTCTATTATCTAAAACTTCCAATGTTTTTCTTATAATCATTCTATTTTGTATTTCTCTTGTAATATATCCCCCTATTAAAAGTATTGGGAGTCCTATTGTTCCAAGTGTTTTTAAATTAATTTTTTTGTCCTTTTTTCTTCTAATTTTCATCATCTTCTCCTTTTTTATTAATGAGCATTTAAAATTGATTTTGCAATACTTCCTGATTTCATCATAGTTATACCAAGTATTAAGGTGTATCCTAGTAATTCAAAAATACTTTTGTGTATGTCTGATATATTTAAAGTCTTAACAAGTACGGCATAAATTCCTACGCATATAAGTAGGAATAAACCTTGCAAGCCAAGTGCGAAGAGCCCTCTTATATAGTTTGTTCCAATACTTCCCCATTCTTTATTGCCCATTGTGGCAAAAGGTATGGCGCAAACTGAAGTATAAATATATATTTCTATCATCCTGCCGTATAGAATAACTGTAATGAGTATTGATATCCCTTGAATTATCATCTTTACAATTGCTGTCTCTAGTACTATAGTCATTAATTTTCCTATTGACTCTCCTTTTAGGCTATCTACCATATTAGCTATATCACCTGGAGAAACTTTTGCACTAGCATTTGCCACACCTGCTGCCTTTCCTATTAAATTCTGTGCCACATCAAATACTGCCATAGAAAAGTCAAAAGCATGAGATACAAGCCATACTGCTATCCACATTTTTATCATATATTTAAAAAAATCAAAGGTATCTGTGTCATGCATATTATTTTTGTTCATTACCATTTGAATTAATTCAATACATAGTACAGCCGTTATGATAAGACCTGCTATGGGAAGTATAACATTTTCTGAAATAGACTTTATGAAGTGGAAAACCTCCGAGTTCCATCCACTCGGAGTCTTTCCTACCTCATTTGCTATCGTTGATACTTTGTCATTTATATCAAGGAGCATTCCGCTTAAATTTTCCTTGATCATATCAATAAGTATCTCCGAAAAAAACTCTTTGATCTTATCTACTATATTAAACATTTTATTTTAACACGTTTGCTAATAGCGGTATTAGTTTTAAACCTATGAGTACAATTCCCCCTCCAGCCATAAGCTGCTTTATGCCTAATTAGAGATTGTAAAATACTTGTAGCGTGTCTGTATTTCCTATGAAATTGTAGTAAATATCAATTGTTTGGGTGATTTCTCCGTTCACTACTTCTTTTTCGTGAACATAGATTTTTGAGATGAGTTCATTTAAGGTTTCTTTGTCCAGCTTCTTTATATCCCTATGTTTTTTTATGAGTTCAATCCATTTTTTGATATTAATATCTTCAAAATCTTCTTTAACAATCAATTTTTGACTATCTTCTATTCTTTGGTTTAGATAGTCTTGTTCTTTCTGTGATTTTTCAAGAATTTTTTGGAAGTTGCTTTCACTTATCTTGTTATCTAGCCAGTCATCATATAATCTTTCAATCTTTTTAGTTAAGTCTTCTACTCTTATCTGATCTTCGTAAATCTTATCCATAATAAATTTTTGTTCTTCTTCATTATCAACTTCTCGTGATTTTTCAAGTGCTTTTATGATTTCTTTTTCATCTTTTAATGCTATTTCTGCATTCTTTCTAATATCTTTAAGCACTATCTCATAAAGAGTATCGTAATAAATTCTATGTTGACTACATAATGACTTTCCATATCTTCTATAAGTGTTACAAGTGAGTAACTTTTCTCTTTTTTTCGATTTGTTTCTTCCAAGATTTAAAGATTTTCCACAATCGGGACATTTCACAATGCCTGCAAATATACTTTCTTCTCCATTTTTAAATGGTCTTCTCCTGCTCTTTAATTTTTCATTTGCTATATTATAAATATCTTCAGAAATAATTGGTTCGTGTGTATTTTCTACTATTATCCATTCCTCTTTGGGTTTATCGGATAACCAACCTACTTTGAATTTATAATTAACTTTTTGACTGGCAATATGACCAATATAAACTGGGTTTTCAATAATTTCTTTTAGGGTTGTGCAGTCCCACCAATACTCTCCACCATCTACGGTCATTTCTAACTTAGTTTTTTTATTTCTAAGTCCTTTTTTTCTATTCCACCAGGTAGGTGTAGGTATTTTTTCTTCAAAAAGTCTTCTCCTAATTGCCTGAACTCCATAACCACTAAAAGCAAGTTCAAAAATTTTTTCAACAATCCATGAAGTTTCATCATCGATTACTAATTTATGTGGATCATCATTGTCTTTCCTATATCCTATTGGAGCAAGACAACCAATAAATTTTCCTTGCCTTGCCCTTGTCATATAGGCAGATTTCATCTTTTTGGAAACATCTCTTGAATAAAACTCGTTTAAAACATTTTTAAAAGGAACTATTTCATTATTTTCTTGAAAGGTATCTACTCCATCATTTAAAGCTATATATCTGACATTGTTCTTTGGGAAGAAATTTTCTGTATAGTATCCAGTCTGCAAATAGTTTCTTCCAAGCCTTGATAAGTCCTTAGTGATGACTATATCCACTTTTTTATTTTCAATATCTCTAATTAGTCTTTGAAATGATGGTCTATTTGTATTTAATCCAGTATATCCATCATCTATATATACATCGTAAATACTCCAACCTTTTGATTTTACATAGTTTTCTAAAAGTTCCTTTTGGTTTTGTATGCTGGCACTCTCTCCTTTCTGCTCATCATCTTTAGATAATCTGCAATAAATTGCAGCTTTGAATGAAAAGTGATTTGAATTTGTTTGTATCATTTCCTATTCCTCCTTGTTTGAGTTTTCAGAAATAACACAACTTTCTCTAAAACTATTTTTATTATAGCACTCTTTTCTATTGCTATCAATATTATATTTGTTATACTCAATTTCATTGTCTTTACTTAATTTGCTTGATTTTTTTATTAGTCTTAGAAAAGCGTCTGTGTCTGTTCTACTATTATCATAATTTCTTTTTACAATGTATTTTGTTTGTCTTTTTGTCATAGCTTATCCTTTCATGCAATAAAAAAAGGCGATTAGATTTTTAATTTTCTAATCGCCTTTTAAGTGTCATATTTGTATTTTTATTATATCTGGCATACTTTGATACCTTTTTAGACTTAAAGTCTTTAATAGTGGCTTTCCACCTCTTTTTATCTATAAAGATTCTCCTACATCATAGTTCATTTTTTTATTTAAACCTTTCTGTCTTAGTTTGTCTTTGTCTTCTTCATACCAATTTAAGATTGTTGCATAGTGGTTTTGGTAGGTCTTACCTCTGCTTTCCATGTATCTTGATAGTTTATTTATCATTATTTCTGTGTGTGAGTTTAGTTTTTCTTTTAGATTTTTATATTCTTCTTTGCTTAGCCTTACATTTTTGAATTCTCCATAAAAGATGGGGGTGGACTGTTCTTCTCTCCCCTTATCTATACTAACCTTATCTAATCTACCCTTATCTATACTGGGTTGACCACTTGACAACCTTTGGTTAACCAGATGACAACCAACTTTTTCTTCTGAAATATATGCTCCATTTTCCGTTTGATAAAGCTGCTGTTTCTGCTCTATATACATTGTTGGCTTATATCTGTCTTTTCTAATAAAGTTATTTATCTTCCAATGAGTAATAACTATAATTCCCTGATCAAAGACTATCACAAAGCCTTTGGCAATAAGTATTTTTAGGTCATCTTCATTAGCTCCGATAATTTTGATGATTTTCTTAGGATTATTTACAAAACCATCATCATCTGCCCTCATTGATAAATGAAAATATAGGCATTGACTACTTAGTGGCATATCCAAAAATAAGTCGCTATCTACTATCTTTAGTGAAAACATTCTTTTATCTGCCATGCTCTCCTACCTTTCTTCAAATAAAAAAAGACGATAGTTTTTACTTCTACCGCCTTGCGTAAATTATTTTGATTTTTATTTTTGTATATTAAATTTTTAAGTCTTTATTATTTAACATCTTACTAAACATATCATGGTACATATCTTTAGAAGATTCTTCTATCTTGGTAATACTTGATATTTTATTTCCCGCATCCTTTGACGAAGCTCCGCAAAGATAAAAGGCTTCATTTTCTGTTCCAAAGTCTATTGCTATATATCTATCGTGATACTTTTTACCTGCTATCTTCAGTTTCAGGTCTATATTAGGATAGTCTTTTCTAAAATCATCTAAGATGTTTTTTGTAAGCATATCCTTGTTCTTGACATTATCACTAAAGACTACGATTTGAGTCTTATCTCTTGCAGCTCTTAAAAGTTCTAATGTTTTAAGTCCTATATAGTTATCTATTACATAAATGCTTTTCTTTGCTGATTTATATATTTTTGTATAGGCAACATCAGCTTCTATCTTATCTCCATTCATCAAGAGGAAATGTTTATATGTTTCCGGGTCTATAAAATTGTCCATTACCTTTTTCAAATCTTCTTTTGTAGCCATTTGAGATTTTATTTCTGCAATATCTTTTGTGTTTTGGTTGGTTTGAATGGCAATTTGTACTAATTCTTTTGAACTGATAAAATCTTGATTTTCAACGATGAAGTCTTTCATTTGCTTAAACATTCGTATTAAAGCCTTGCTCTGTTTAACTGCAAGTTCTCCCCTCAATACAGTCATGAGCATATATATTCCCTGTTCTGTAAAGGCATATGGATTATACTTTATATTACTTCCTCTACCTGTTCCTCTCTTCAAGGTCACATTTTGTGATCTTGAAAGTTCATAAACTTCTTCATCGGTTAATTGGAACATAAAATCATCATCAAATTTTTCATTATTTCTTTTTACCTGTTGATTAAAAACTCTTGTTTCATACCCATATATTTCAGCAAGCTCAAAATCAAGCATAACCTTTTGATTTCGTATATAGTAAATCTTACTTTTAATTGTAGTTTCATCTATAACTACAATTTCCTTGTTTTGTTCTGCCACAAAATTCACCTCCTATATATTTTTGGGGCTACAACTTGTAGCCATTTTCTCTTTATTTCATTTAGATTACAGCTCTTAAGCCAATTATCCATAATATTTTCAAAGTCTAATTTCCATAATTATACCAAAAATATTAAATCTTTTCTATCTCTCCCTCTCTCTCTTTATCTATCTCTATATCTTTCTCTATCTCTTTTCGGACATGGATTAGACTCATTAAGGACAATGTCCTCTGTTTATTTTGTCTGTATCTTCTTTTTTTCTCTGTTCAAGCTGTTTCTGATCCAATTAAGTTTGGTATTTCAGTTAAATAATATTCATCGTTTTCTGTTACAACTTCTAGTAAGCCTTGATTGATTAAATAATTTACCGTAACCATTACGTCATCGTCTGTTTCATCTATGGTTAATGCTAACTCTTTTATAAAATCACTTTCTACTCCGTCATAATAGAGTTTGCCCTCATCTTTTAGGCTTAGTAGTAGAAGTTTTAGGTAGATTATCGTGTAGGTATCTCCTCCCGATATTCTCCTTAATCTTTTTATCCTCTTGTCTGTGAAAAATTCTTCTTTTAATTTTATCCAATAATATCTTTTGTTTGTTGACATTTTAATCCTCCTTGCAATAAAAAAGAAGTAGATTTGTTTTCTACTTCTCCTTATAATTTATATTTTATTTTTCTTTATATTTTTTAATAACTTTTTCTACTTGTTCTTCAAGCTCTTCCCTGTCTGGGATATATAAGGTGTATTTTGATGCGAATATTTTATTTGATAAATTACCTAATGCGTATTCTGCCTGTACTCCGTCTTTATCAGTACATAAGATTATTCCTATTGGCTCATTGTCCATCTCATCATTGACTTCTGCCTTATAATAATTGAGATACATATTGATTTGCCCAACTGCTTCTGGCATTAGCTTGCTTGTTTTTAGTTCGATTAAGACATAAGACCTTAATATTTTATTGTAAAATACCATGTCCACATAATAGTGGGTGTTGCCTAAAGTTACTCTTTGATGACTACCTACATACATAAAACCCTTGCCAAGTTCAAGCAAGAATTTTTCAATATGATCTATGAGTGCTTTTTCTAAATCACTTTCCATCATTGGCTTTTCTTCTGGAAAGCCTAGAAATTCAAACACATAAGGATCTTTTACAAGGTCGGCTGCCTTACTTATTTCATTGCCCTTTAAGGCTAGGTCTAGGACTTTTTCTTTGTTCTCTTCTCCAGATGATAATAGCAACCTTTCAAATAGTGAGGTTTTAATTTGTCTTTTAAGTTCTCTTACTGACCAATTTGCATTGATACTTTCTTTCTCATAGAAGCTTCGCTTTTTCTCATCGCTAATGGATAAGAGTTCACAATAATGGGACCAGGTCAATTTAACAGACACTGTCTGTTGAATTTCATATTCTTGAAAAAATCTCCTCATAAATTGCAAGTTTGATACTGAAAATCCTCGCCCATATTCTTTGGTTAACCTCTTTGATAAATCTTTAAGCAATTCTCTACCATACTCAGCTCTTTCTGAATGACCTTGCTCATCTTCTACGATGATACGTCCAATTTCCCAGTAAGTTTGAACTAAAATATTATTGACTTCTCTTGCGACTTCATTTCTTGCCTTATCCATTAATGTTTTTATACTATTAAAAACATCATCTTGAACTCTATCTATGTTATTTTTCTTATTCATACAAGCACCTCTTTGACCTCTTGATTGTTCTAATTATATCATAAATATTGTGTTTGTTCAATTTTATATCCTATCTATCTTGATATTTTCCAGATTTTCGATAATCGAAATTCTTGATTTCCGATTTTCGGAATTCTGGACTTCTGCTTTTCGGAAGTCTTGTTTTTATGGTTATTTAAGGGTGTCACTTTTCGTTACTCCCTTAGATTTCTCTGGTCATATCTTTTTTACTTGGTTTTACTTTTTCTTTTACTTTCCTTTTGACTTTCTCTTTTATCTTATCCTTTTTATTGGATAGGTCTTTGTATTTCTTTATTTGTTTTAGGATACTTTCTTTTTCTTTTTTATTTTCCTTGGCTATGACTTGTTTAAAGGCATATTCCATTACTTTTATGTCTTTGGCTTGGAAGAATATTTCATAGTTTTCGCTTTCTTTGTTTTTCATTACTGAAAAGCTTACTCCAAGTTTGTTTAGTTCTTTTTTTAAGTCTTTTAGGTCGCTTTGATCTATGCTTATATTTTCTAGTTGTCCTTTCTTATAGAGGTCTTTTATTTTCATTTCATCGCCCATAAGGCTTTTTAGGTTTCCATTTGCTTTTTCTAAGGTATCATTCATCTTTTTTCTTATTTCTTTGTCTAAGTTGATTGATTCTTTTGCTGCCTTTATTGTGTATGTTATTATGGTTTGTGCTGCTTGACCTGCTTCTTTGCTTATTTCTTCGTTTATCATGTTTTCTCTCCTTTTTTTGAATTAAAAAAAGGGAAGTATAGGCTTTAATTTTTCTATACTTCCCTTTGATTGTTTTTATTTTATTGTTCTTGGTGGTGGAATGCTTTATTTTGATGTTTTTATAGCTTTCTTAGGTATTTGTACCTTTAATTGTTTTTCTGCTCTTATTTTGCTTTTCCACCTTTAGTAGTTTGTGTGTGTTCTTTTGTCTGATAGATAGTTTCTCATGTTGGAATATAATATCTGCACTTCTTCATTGTTCATTGCTTTTATTTCTTCTGTGCTTTTATATGTTTTATATGTTCCATCTTCATTTGCTTTTATGAGTTCATCTATTAGCTCTTACCTTTTATTCATCTCTATTACCTCCTAGATCTGCCTTTAGTTGTTTGGTCATATTATAGCTTGGATAAGATATTTTTACCAGGTCTTATCTTTCTTGAT